>Ga0136846_1222211_pt1 | contig 19214 bp, 18 predicted proteins | sample HopSoiMetagenom2_FD_96841 | JGI IMG/M metagenome (GOLD analysis project Ga0136846, IMG submission 96841) | Grasslands soil microbial communities from Hopland, California, USA - 2 Assembly 2016 (version 4) | ecosystem: Environmental > Terrestrial > Soil > Grasslands | place: USA: Hopland...
ACAGCAGGCACACGCGCTAATCCATCGGCGCGCTGCAGCAATGGCCTGCTGCCGGACGCGTTGGTCAACACGGCAAAGATGAACTGGGCACCGCGCTTCTCATTGTCCTACTCACCGGTCAACGGCATGGTGATCCGTGCTGGCTACGGGATCTTCTACAACCAGGACGTTGGCAATGCCTACTTTGACATGGCGCGCAACATTGCAGGCCGTGTCACGGTAAACGCGAACACCAGCACTCCGGCTGGAACAGCCGACCTGTTCTGGAATAATGCCCTGCCGAGCGGTACTGGCGCGGTCGCGGCGATTCCGGGAACAACCGGCTTGTATGCTTACGCGAACGCAGTCTCACATAAGACCAGCTACACGGAGCAGTTCCTCTTGAATCTGCAGCAACAGTTCGGCAAAGACTGGGTTCTGGAGGCTGGCTACCTGGGCAGCGTGAGCCGCCATCTCTATGGCTTCCTGAACATGAACCAGCCAACGCCGTACGGATATATTGGAAACGGTACTCAGACCACGGTCGCATCCCGTCTTCCCTTTCTGAATTACGGCGTAATCCAGCTGGTTCATGATCAGGGATCGGCAAGCTACCACGGCGGAGCGGCAAAGGTTACACGGCGCTTCAGTAATGGCTTGAACATTATTGCTTCGTACACTTACTCCAAGTCCCTGGACAACGGTTCCGGCATTAGAAACCAGGGCAACGACCAGCTCTTCCCACAGAACAGTTACTGCCTGCGCTGCGAGTACGGTCCGTCGGCCTTCGACGTAACCCATCGCCTGTCAGGCTCTATCCTCTACGATCTACCGATCGGTCCTGGGAAGCTGGTCAATGTGAAGGGCTTCATGGATGCCCTGATCGGTGGATGGCAACTTGGAACGATCTTCACGGAACAAACAGGTCAACCGATCACTCCGACCGTTGGAACGGACAACTCCTCGATCGGAAACTCGAACGGTACCTTTGACCGTCCGGATCCGACCGGGATTAGTCCTTATCTATCTTCATCAGCTCGTACGTTCAACGTATGGGCGAATAAAGCAGCCTTCAAGAACAACGCTCCGGGATTCTTTGGCTCTGTAGCCAGAGGCAGTTACCGCGCTCCAGGTCTGATCAACACCGATGCTTCACTCCACAAGAACTTCAAGATGCCCTATAGCGAGAAGCACCAGCTCTCGATCCGGTTTGAAGCGTTCAACGTCCTGAATCACATGAACGTAGGCGCTCCGAACATGAACATCAACTCGGCCACCTTCGGTCGCGTTAGCTCAACAGGCAATATGCGACAGCTGCAACTTGCCGCCAAGTACAGCTTCTAGCATTTGCCTGATTCGATCTGAGTCAACAACCCGTCGCCTCGGACGGCTAGAAAGGGTAGCCTTCGAGGCGACGATCTGCATCAGCCCAAAGCTCATATAACAAAAAGAGGAGCACTATGAAGCCACAGATCCTATTGATGGTCCTGCTAGCAGGTTGCACGGCTCTCGCCCAGCCTCCGGAGGACTGCAAACCCTCGGCGCTCAACATTCCCGGCGCGCCTTATCCCTGCATCCGCCCCGATCGCACGGCGATGTTCCGCGTGTCCGCCCCCAACGCACAGAAGGTGCAGGTGAAGACAGCGGGTGGTGTGGAGATGACGAAGAAGGAAGACGGTCTTTGGTACGCCACAACGCCTCCACTAGTCGAGGGATTTCACTACTACATGCTTTCCATCGACGGAGCATCGGTCTCCGATCCTTCCACACGAACGTACTTCGGCGGCGGCCAGTGGAGCAGCGCGATTGAGGTACCGGCTTCGGATGCCGACTTCTATGCCCATAAGGCCGTACCGCATGGTGTGGTTCGCGAACAGGATTACTTTTCGACCGTGACGCAGCAGTGGCGCCGCGCAATGATCTACACACCGCCAGACTATGAGACCAACTCCAAGATGCGTTACCCGGTCCTTTACCTGATGCATGGCTGGGGAGAGAACGAGATTGGCTGGACAGCACAAGGCCATGTCGAGTTGATTATGGACAACCTGATCGCCGCCAACAAAGCCAAGCCGATGATCATCGTGATGGACAACCTCAATGCAGCCAAGCCGGGTGAAGACGCGTCCCTCTACAACGCTCGTTCGGTTATTACACAGGCCGTGCCGGTACCTCCCCCTCCGCCGGGAACACCTCCAGCGCCTCGTGGCATGCCCCGCATGAGTAATACTTTCAGTGAGATGATGTTCGCTGACCTGGTCCCCATGGTGGAGAAGAACTATCGTGTTGCTCCAGGACGTGAGAACCGCGCGATGGCAGGGCTCTCCATGGGAGGCTTCCAAACCTTCAACACCGGGCTTAATCATCTGGATAAGTTCTCGTACCTGGCCGGATTCAGCGGCAATTGCGGCAGCGGAGGAAACTTTGATCCGAAGACGAGCTGTAGCGGAGCATTTGAGAAGCCCGCGGAGTTCAATAAGAAGATTAAGTTGCTCTACGTCTCGACCGGTTCCGTGGAAGGGCCTCGCGTAAAGCAGTTCAGCGAAGAGCTCAAGAAGATCGGCGTGGAGAATGTTTATTACGAGTCCCCCGGGACAGCGCACGAGTGGCTGACCTGGCGCCGGTCATTCTATGATTTTGCGCCGCGGCTATTTCGGTAGGAAGCCAAAGTGCACGCCTAAGAGAAGAGCCTCCTTCGACGGAGGCTCTTCTTATTGTTGCAGCACCGGCATCATCTAGAGCATTTTCCCTGTTTGTGGGTAGCCCGAGAGGGTGCAGCAGCGTTTTCATTGCCAGCCCCCCATCGATGCAGAAACCCGACTCTATACCTACCGACCCGCATGGATGGGCCCTACAACAGAAGCGTCGTTCGCGATGATAATGCGGAATCTAATGATTCATCGACGAAGTCTCCAGGCACTTGACATCGGGGTTCCAGGGGGCAAAAAGACCACTTGGACTCGGTTTCCAGGTCCAGACGTGAAGGAACCAGAAGCCGATTGAGTCCGCTTTCGTGAGAGCCTGCCCCACAATGCGCGGCGGCTCACTTGATTTCCACGCCGAGATCGGCACAAGGAACTCCACGCCATTCAATTGAAAGCTGCCGTCGGGCATCTTCTCGTAGACCAGCACCTCGGGGTGCTCCAGATCGAGCGTGGTGTCCAGGAGATCGTTGTTTTGAAAGTGATAGCCCATGGCGCCCGCAGGCTGATGTTCGACGCAGCCGGTGACTTGCTTGTAGCCGGCCGCTTCAGCGGCTTTGGTCGACTTGAACCTGGCGGTTGCGTCCCGAACGGTCATGATGTCGCGATCCACGCCCTCTCCGAGGCCGCTTGGAAGAACCGCCGGGGTTCCGCCCATCGTTTTGATAGAGGTTTGCGCCTCGCTTACGCTCACTATTGCCACCACCATCACAAGTAACGTCCACGCGCTCAACTGATTCTTCATGATCCGTGTCTCTTCCTCTCGTCAGTTTTGGTTCCACTTCTTCGCTATGCCGTCATGCTAGGAGCGCTACGAAGCATGAGGACACATGTTTTTGACCAACTGTTCCGCTTGAATGGCGAACTGGATTGGCCAGCTTGCGAGCGAGGTTGGTGGAAGGCCGCCCCATCAAAACAGGGCGAAGTCAACGAGCGGGCCGTGACAAAATGAGGTGAATGTCGCCCTCAATGCGTCAACGAATACGGGGGATTGTAGGAGTCTGGTTCGGCTGGACCATCGCCGGGCTTTTCTACATCGTCCAGGATACGGTGCCGCGCCTCTATCGAGGCGGCGCCGTGCCCTGGAAATATGTCTTCGTCGGCTGGATGACGGGCATGTATGTCTGTGCCGCGCTCACACCGGTGGTCCTTTGGCTAAGCAATCGGTGGCCAATCGAGCGCCGAGTCGCCTACGCCGCATGGCACCTCTGTTTCAGCGTGGTTTTCTCCATCTTGGCCACCACGCTTGAAGTCCCGGTATTGCTGCTGCTCGGCGTCTTCCCCGCCCTTCCTCCTCCGTCGCTCACCGCCGGAGTGAGGATTATGCTGGGGTTCGGCATCCAGAGCGGCGTCATCCGTTATTGGGCAGTGATCGCGTTGCATGCCGTGTACCGGTCGCAAAAGAATGCCAAGAACCGCGAGCGGGAGGCATTCGAGCTCAAGGTTCAAGCATCGGAACTTGCCCAGCAGCTCGCAACCGCGCAATTGAGTTCCCTGAAGATGCAGTTGCAGCCGCATTTTCTCTTCAATACGCTGGGCGCCATCATGGTCCTGATTCAACAACAGAAGACTACGCAAGCCGAAGCGATGCTCGAGAAGCTCGGGGATTTACTCCGTCTTACGCTTGAGGACGTGGAGGCCCAAGAAGTCCCGCTGTGGCGCGAGCTCGAATTCCTGCGCTTATACCTCTCTATCGAGCAAGTCCGCTTCCAGGATCGCCTGCGCGTGCGCATCGCTCCGACCGAGCTCTCCGACGTTCTCGTACCGCATATGGTGCTGCAGCCAATCGTTGAGAACGCGGTCCGCCACGGTCTTGGCCAAAGCGAGGAAGCGGTGACGATCGAGGTCGTGGCGGCGAGTTCCAATGGATCGCTGCACCTCGTCGTCTCCGATGACGGCCCGGGGCTTCTCATGCTCAAGCCTGGCCGTTCTGGAATCGGTTTGACGAATACCAGAAACCGGCTGGCGCGGCTCTATGGCGAGAGCGCGCATTTGGTCATCGAGCCGGCGGCCGGCAGAGGCGTTCGGGTCACGATCACACTACCCATCCGGACAGCTCCGCCCGAGGGCTCGCCGTGCGATTGAGCGTCCTTGTTGTGGACGATGAGCCCCTCGCGCGCGAAGGGCTCAAGCTGCTGCTCGGCCGTCAACCCCAGGTCGAATCAGTCTCAGAGGCGCGTAACGGACGCGAAGCCATTGCGCAAATTCGCGAACACAACCTGGACCTCGTCTTCCTCGATGTTCAGATGCCGCGCACCGACGGCTTTGCGGTCGTCCACGCCGTTGGAGCGGAACGCATGCCTCCGGTCATCTTCGTGACCGCGCACGACCAGTATGCGATCCGGGCATTCGAAATAGCAGCCATCGATTATCTCCTCAAACCCGTAACCGAGGAACGCTTTGCGCTCGCGTTCCAGCGGGCCATTGGCAGGCTTCAAGGCACTCCGCACGAGGACGCCACAAAACAAGTGCTAGCCATGCTGGGCGCCATCGCGAATCCACCGCGGCAACTCGAACGATTCGCCGTTCGACTCGGTGAGCACACCCTCTTCGTGCCCGTCGATGAGGTCCATTGGATCGAAGCCTTCCAGAACTACATACGGATCCACGCTGGTACGGCAACCTACCTGTTGCACGTCCCCATGAACACCATCGAGAGCGTGCTCGATTCCAATCGCTTCCTGCGTATCCATCGATCGCATATCGTCAACCTCCGGTGTATCGCGCGGCTATGGTCGATCGCACACGGTCAATATGCGATCGAACTCAAATCTGGACAACGCCTTCAATCGGGGCGCACGTACAGCGAGCGCATCCGCCGTGCGCTTACAAATCCGTTTTGACTGGTTTGGAGGATTCAGGCCTAACGCCTTCCCGGCAACCGCCCAGTCGGTTCAGTGCGATCCCCATGAGAACGCCTCGCTCTCACCGACACCAGAGCCGGACACGCTGAATAGATAAATGATCCGATGAAAAATGAGTCCATTGGATTACGCACGTCATCTATACCGAAGGAAATGTTCCTGACGATGTATCGTCCGTTGAACCATATGGCTTGACGACAGTACTGCTGCGATCTCTGCCATGTTTGTGTCTTCTTTGATGACGACAATGCAAGCTATTTGTAGCCGTTTGTATTGCATCCGTAGGGCAAGAGGTAGTTGCCTTTCACAACTCACAATAACCTGAGAGGAGCGCTCGCTTATGGCTGACCAATCCCACACTTCAACTCAAACATCTACCGCAGCGACGATCGGCGTGTTTGCTTTGCTAAAAGCAAAGCCCGGTGTAACACGCGAGCAGGTCACGGCCATCATGCCTGTCGAGATACGCGCGACGGTCCAACTCTACCTTGATGGGAAGATCCGCGAGTGGTACTCGCGAGAAGATGGTAGGGGCGCAATTTTCCTCTTAAACGCCCGCGATGTTGCTGAGGCTGAATCCATCATGGAGTCTTTGCCCCTCGCTAAAGAGAACCTTCTCGACCACGAGTACATTCCAGTCGGCCCGCTGATGCCGTTACGCCTTCTCATGGAAAACCAGTCAGCTACGCAGTAACGCAGCACTCGGTGAACAAGCGCTTGGATGACCATCGTATCCGCGTATTCAAGCGGTCCGATGGTTATCCAAGTGTCCATGGGCTCGGCTCATGGCTCTCTTGATCTGACTTTGCTGTGAATAAACAGGAGCCCACTCAAAGAAAACACGGGTTCAGCTATTGCAGTTTGGTCGCTAGAGCCTTTTCCCTGTAGGTGTAGAGTAGGGCTTCCGTATCTATGGGCGTTTTCCGCAATGAAAACGCCGCTGCACTTCCCTTCCGAGATACCCAGCAACAGGGAAAATGCTCTAGATCAATCGATAAATTGCTGGATGAGATCGGTCGCGATCATTCCACCACAGCTATTCAGATGAATGCCGTCACTGTGAAAGCGCCAGCCGTTCAGCCTCGCAACTTCGTCGGGAGCCTTCCGTAGAACAATGACGCGGAATGCGTCGCGATAGAGCGGAAGGAATCGAAAAGACGTGAACGCGCGCCCCGGTGATTCCTGAATCTTCGCCAGTATCGCCTCATGTAGGGGGATATAGCCAATGTTCTCTTTCAGGGCGATATCCCTGATTGTCTCGCTGTATTCGGCAATGCACCGGTTGAGGGTGTTCTGAAAAGCCACGGATGATGTCGGATCTTCCCCAATCGGCGGCAGCGAGCAGAGTGCTACGCAGGCCGTTGTTTCCACTTTCAGGCGATGGACAATCGCGCAAATATTGTCGCGGAACCATTCGGGCGATGGCTCGACGGGAAGATGCTTCGATAGGCGGAAGAAGCGTTTGACCTTGACCGAAACCTGCGCGAGGACATCATTCGCCCCGATCCAGACCACCACTTTTTCAGGACGGCTTGCAATCACCTGCGGCAGACGTTGAAGTGCGTTATATGCGAGATCTCCGCCAATACCGAAATTGCGGAAATCAAATCGCGCGTTGCGTGGTCTTCGCTTGAGCTCACCGATGAAATCGAAGGCCTGTCCCCGGCCAGCGGTGCTGCTCGACCCGAGACAAGCAACAACAATCCCGGTGGCGCTGACACGCTGCGCAGGACGATCAACCGCAATATTTTGTTTCATGGACCTCCCTGCCGTAAACTTCCGTCCAGACCCTTGTTAAGGCAAACGGCAAACGGTTTCATCGAAAACATCGACGCCAATCTAAGGAGCAACTATCCTCCATCTTCAGTCGATCGAGAGACATTAGAATCCAACAGACCGACCGTGTTGTCAACGAAAGTCAGGTGTCCCAACGGAGCGGGCTGTCGATTGTCTTGACCAACCAACACAGATCAATGCGGTGCAATCGTGGAATGAGATTCATGCGACAAACGATGGTTGGCTTGATATTCGATGACGATTTATTCATCAATAAAGGTGCCTCGTAGATCACGCTTCTATGAATGCCAGTAGATCGGAGATGAATCGGTCTCGGTGAGTCAGAATGATCGCATGAGGGGCGCCCGGATAGACGATCAACTTGGAATTCAGAATGAGCCGCGCAGTTCGAGCCCCAGTCATCGCGAGAGGAGCACTGACATCTTTGTCTCCATGGATAATCAGCGTGGGGCAGGAGATTTTTGCCAGATCTGGACGAACATCTGCGGCTGAGGTTGCCGATCGAGTCGCTAATGCAACCGGCAATGAAACGCTCATCATCATGTTCTTGATCCAGGTCCGGGTTTCCTGGGATGTATCGGGTGTGAAGAAGGGTCCCTCATTTTCTCCAATCCATCTTGGAAGGTCTCTTGCGATGAGTTGGCTCTGCGCTTCAATTCCTTCCTTGGGCCATCCCTCGGGATTATCGGCGGTTCTGGTCGAAAACGGAGTCGATGGCGCCGCCAGCACAAGCCGCGCGATGCGATGTGCTCCCCTCGTCCCGAGGTAGCGGGCTGCTTCAAAGGATCCCATGGAGTGGGCCACGAGCACAGCGTCTCGCAGGTCGAGCTGATCGATGATCTTCGACACATCATCGACCAGCGTATCCAGGTCGTACCCGGTGTTTGGTGCGTCCGAACGGCCATGCCCTCGGCGATCTGGAGCAACACAGCGGAACCCATGCGCAGTGAGAGCCGCCATGTGGCTTCCCCAAACATTTGATTGAAAAGTCCAGGCGCTAAGGAAGATAATTGGGCGGCCCGATCCCCAATCCTGGACAAAGAGCCTCGTTCCATCACGCGCAAGTACGAATGGGTGTGGATTTGCCGCTCCCCTCGTATCATTGCGGCCGGGTTGGGACAGAATGGAAGGCGCCTGCACGAGCGCCGCAGCGCCCCACGCGACACTTCGAATGATTTGGCGGCGATCGAGTTTCGGCATATCACCTGCTCCTTCGTCGTGAGTTTTCCCACAAATCCGATCGTGTGATAAAACGGAAAACCGAGCAATTACGTATGAGGTAATTGAACCTGAGCAGGCGAATTCATACGATGAGGGCACATGGCTGGTGCAACCCAAACCGTAGGCGAAATCATGCGGTCTTGGCGCGAACTCAGACGATTCAGCCAACTCGAACTCGCTGTTGAAGCTGAGATTTCTCAAAGGCATCTGAGCTTTATCGAAAGCGGACGCGCAGCTCCCTCCAGAGAGATGATTTTGCATTTGGCGGAGCATCTGGATGTTCCATTGAGGGAACGAAACGTGATGCTCCTCGCCGCGGGCTATTCGCCCATCTATGGCGATCGCTCGTTACAGGATCCCACCTTGACTCACGCCATGACCGCCCTCGAAAGCCTCTTACGAGCCCATGAGCCACATCCCGCGTTGCTGGTGGACCGGCATTGGAACATTGTCGGTGCAAATCAAGCCCTTGCGCCGTTGCTGGATGGGGTTGCCCCGGAGCTGCTGAAGCCGCCTGCCAACGCGCTACGAATCAGCCTTCACCCTCGAGGACTCGCTCCGAATATCGTCAACCTTGGTGAGTGGCGGCATCATTTGCTCGCTCGCCTTCGACGTCAGTTTCGAATCTCTCGCGACCCGGCATTGGAGGCTCTCCTCAGCGAGTTGACCGATTATCCGGTCAGATCCAGTGAGCGGTCGAACGATTCCGACTACAATCGGGCCCATGAAATTGCCATTCCTCTTCGACTGAGAACACCGAAGGGAGTGCTTTCGTTCCTTAGTACTGTGACCGTATTTGGAACTCCCGTCGAGATCGAACTGTCGGAGGTGACATTGGAAGCGTTTTATCCGGCGGATCAAGAGACCGCGCAAATTCTGAAATTACATAAAGAAACACGTTGAGTTGCTGCTGTCTCCTATTTCGAAAACAAACTCAGCCGGTGTGTGCGCGGCATCCATCCATTCGATGCTCCAGCACGTAAGGGTCGAAATCATCTCAGTGAACCACCCGTTCAGCGGATGCGAGATGTTCGTCGGTGACCTCCTCCCCCAACGATCTCGCGGAGGAGCACGCCGATGATCTCTCCCGCGAATCCATATACATCCGCGCTGCGGCCAGGTCGGAAGCGTGGTTTTGTTCCAGAAGATCATGCAAGCTGACGTTCCTGATATCGAGCAGATATGCAGTCCCCAACTCGTAACCAAGGTATTCGCGGTTGGTTTGATACGAACAATCTTCAAATTTCATCTGGAGATTCAGAAAGGAGCCGGGACCTTTCCCGACGTAGTCTGCATAGCCCTCCCTCAACCATTTAGGAAGGCCATGATAGCTCCGAACGCCGATATAGGAAACGGTGAGGCTATGTGTGATCTCGTGAGACATGTAATAGACCAGAGTCCGATCATCCATTACCTTGCGCCCTGAATAATTGATCAATCGGTTCTGGCTAATGTCGGACGGTCGCAGGAAGATGTTGCGATTGAGGTAAACGTAAGTGAGTCCGCTCGATTTGACGGCAAAGTTTGTAAAGAACGAAAATTCTGCCGCGCTTCCGCAGATAAAGATGCGTTGTTCGGCGCTGCGGTCGTAGGCAGGCGATGCTGCAAGTCTTGTTTGCACTTCTTTCAGAAGGAATCTCGCGTTGGGCGGTATCGGCACGGTTGAATACAAGCGAATGTTGTCATCGCGAACGGAGTATGGAAAAAGCGGCTGCGGATAACAAATGACGAAGAGATAGAGAATAAGGAGCATCACAATCGCGCCCAGAAGTGACACCCCTCGAACGAACGTCTTTGTTTGCTTCATAGCGAATGCGTTCACGGGTTAGGTTCGTTTCAAGGAATCATCGTGTTTAGCAGGCGCTCGATACCTTGCCTGCTGATATCACCGACCAGCCGGCCCTGCTCCTATGCCGTTTGCCGTTGTGCTGCTACTGGGCTGCAGGAGGTTGTTGCTGGGCGCTCGGACCGATCAAAGTTCTCAGTGGCACCAGGGGCCCGACAGGAATGTACTCGCTATCCATAAGCTTTTGTTTGGCAAAAGGCAGGGTCTCCATGATTTCCCGTGCCTCCTCTACGCTCTTCGCGTCGACCAGGAAGACGACTCCTTTGCCATCGCCACGCGAATACCACTCCCGGATCTTCCCATCGAGATAAAGCTTGAGGGTCGCCCGGGCCTCTAAAGGTATGACAGCCATTACCTGCTGGAAGGTCACGCCTTGTTTGGGCGACTCGATCACGAGAATCGCTGTAGTGGTAGGAACGGCTATGCTCGGCAGACTAGGAGGAGTCGTTGACTGCGATTGCGCCAGGGAGGCTGTCGTCAGCACTCCGAGAAGAATAGTGACTATACGTTTCATCTGTTTTACCTTTCGATTCAGTGGAGATGTGTAGAACGACAAAGAAGACGCTCGTACTCTATACAGGCAAAAAAATTATCCGACGAAGCTCCTTATGAAGAAATCCCTGGCTTCGCTCAATCTCCGCTCGCGCACTTGGCGATCCGATGAGATTCGAACCATCATCATTACTCCGGCCATACTGGAGAACAAAACCCTGCATTTCGCGAGTCTTTCCTCTCGCGTGGAACCGGGGACAAACGGTAGTAGCCGTTCTCGATAGGCATCTAACGCTGCCTCGACCCTTCTTCGTATAGCCAATGGCTTTCGTGCGAGTTCGGGCCCTAAGGCGGAGAGGACGCAACCTGTCCCCGGCGAATTCGCATGATGGGTACTCAAATAACGTTCAATCATGGCGCGTAAGGCTTGCCCTTCTGGCGCGGACTCGGCAGCTTTCACCATGCCATCTCCCATTTCCTGAAATGCCCGTGTCACCGCCTCTACGAACAGATCGTCCTTACTCTCAAAATGCCGATAGAAACCTCCCTTCGTAAGGCCAACCTTTTTCATGACGGTGCCAATGCCGCTGATATCCGCGCCGTGCTCACGGAAGGAACGGGCAGCGACCGAAAGGATATTCTCGTGGTTCTTCGCTTTGTGTTCTTGGGAGTATCGCATAACGAATAGCGTACGCTCATCATCTATTAAGTCAACTGTGCGCCTAAACGCGTTCAAGTAGGAAGCCAACTCTATGAGGCGATCATCAGACCTTCGCCGGCGAGAGTCATCTTACGCTGTGGGCGCAGCATTAAATAAAGTGCGGCGACATGCGTGATCGTCAATAAGGGAACGAAGAGAATTGGGATGGCGTACGCAGCCCCCATCTGTCCTGCTATGGAAGGAAGATTGACCTGGACCGCGTGGTAGTAGGTGAGGACGAAGTCAAGTATTCCAACCAGATTGAAGGTGACGACAAAAAACCAGAAGAGCCGGCGCATTCCTGCGGTAACCAACACAAGGATGGCCAACACTCCGCTAACGAGATCCCAATAGCCGGCGACCGAAGCCAGGCTCGGAGGCAGATCAGCACCGACGACCCCGGGAATCATCACAACAAGCCCAATGAAGCGAAAGCTGTGCAACGTAGCGATTGCGCGTTGTGCAGCGATACGGTCCATCAATTTGAGCTTCGGTAGAACGTAGGTATTAAAGCAAAGCGCCCATGCAAGGTAACTCATGACAGATTGAACAGCGAAGATGATCGGAGTTGACATTGTGGCTTCCTTTCACTGAGAGGCTACAGCAACCGCTGGTAAGGAATGAATCTCAGGACGCACGAAACAACTTCAGGAGGCGACTGCATTGCGGACGACTGCACCAGCCGTCTTCCGATTACGCAACATCAGAGAAAGCGAAATGACGTGCGTGATCATCAGCAAAGGCACATAGATGATCACAATGGCATATGTCGATCCCAGCTCGCTCGGTGGAAGACTGAGCCTGATGCCGTGGTAATAGTCAACGAGGATGTCGATGGCGCCCACTACATTGAAACCGACCACCAGTGACCAGAAGACGTTACGGAACCTGATCGCAAGGAGGGCAAGGATCGCCAGCAATCCGGTCGCGAAATCTCCATATGCAGCGAAAGGCGCCCAGCCTTGCGGCAAGTTGTGGCCTGCTACGCCGGGCAGGATAAACACGAGGCCGAAAAACCTGAAGCTGTGGAGCGTCGCAATGGCTCGCTGGGCATCGACGGGATTCATACCCTTTAGCTTTGGATGAATATATACAACTGTGCAGAGTAACCAGGCTACGTAACCCAGCACCAGATGCAAGTTGAAGATCGATGAAGGCGACATCTCCACTCCTTTCAAACGCCGAAATCTTCTGCGCTTACCCGTATAGAGTACTACCGTCATCTTATGATTCAAACTTTTATTTTGACTGAAAGAATCATCTTTCGGTGAGCACCAGAACCGAAGGAATTTAAGGTCGCCAACCCGAAGCGGACGCTCCGGCCTATTCTGCGTTTTGATCTGATACTCGACTCGTAGGAACTGAACTGCCCAACCTCAGCCGCACATGACTGAGGTCGGTAACGGGTCCTATAGGTTGGATTTAATGTGCTTGCCCTGTCGTCGATCTGTGAGCTGTGAGAATTATCGAGATTTTAGGAGGCTCAGTAACGGAGGCAACATGGCTAAGAGTCGCTTTTTGCTTACTCCATCACGTGCCTGAACTGAAATACCATGCAGAGCCGTAGCATACAGGTCCCCCAACGAGGCCGCATTCGTCCCCGGCGGTAATTCGCCCATTCGCTCTGCCCTTTGAAGGCGCTCCAAAATGGTTGCAGTTCTCGACCGGCGATGACCAGCCAGCCATTCACGCACCGAGTCATTTTCATTGCTGCAGTTCGTCGCCGATGACACGACCATACAACCGCGCGGAGCTCCTTTGCGCGTGTAGAGGTCGATGGCATCGACGAACAGACGCTCGACCGCTTCCGACACGGGACAAGCATCAGACAACGCCCGTGTGGCGAATGCCCCCTCCTGTGCCTCATAAAGAGCCACGGCCTCCCGGAACAAAGCCTCTTTCGAACCGAAAGCAGCATAGATGCGTGCGGAGGCCAAACCGAGCTTTGCCATGAGATCGGACATCGATACGCCCTCATAGCCGCGCTCCCAGAAAAGGTCGCGTGCTTTTTGCAAAGCGACATCTCGATCAAATTCGCGTGGTCTTCCTGCCATATTCCTTGCCAACCGTTAAAGAATACATGAATCGATGCTATTCTTTGTTGGTCAGCAAAGAATGGAGGCATATGCGTGCTGCAGTCATCGAAGAACTCAATCGTCCCCTTGTGATCCGAAACGTGCCGGATCCTGAGTGTCCACCCGATGGGGCGATCATCCGCGTAGGGGCGAATGGTATCTGCAGGACGGACTGGCATCTGTGGACAAATGACTGGGCATGGCGAGGTCTAGCCATCCAACCGCCTTTTGTTCTGGGACACGAGTTCAGTGGGACTGTCGAAGAGGTAGGCCGTAATGTGAAGAGCTGGCGTCAAGGAGATCGTGTCATCTTCCCGATGAATCCTGGTGAAGGTAGCTGCGAATGGTGCCGCAGTGGAAACCAACACGTCTGTGATTCAGGTGTAAAGCTCGTCCCTGGTGTGTCGTATTGGGGAGCTTTCGCGGAATATGTCATGGTCCGATACGCGGACGTGAACCTGGTACGTCTTCCCGAGTCGCTCTCCTTTGTGGACTCCGCCAGCATGGCTTGCAGGTACATGGCAGCGTTTCACGGCATCGTCGACCAGGCCGAAGTGCGTGGAGGCGAATGGGTCGTCGTCCATGGAGCTGGCGGTGGAATGGGACTTTCTTCCGTACAGATCGCCGCAGCCCTTGGCGCCCGGGTTATCGCGGTCGACGTGTCAGAGCGAGCATTATCAGCAGCGCGCACTGTCGGCGCGGAATTCACCATCAATAGTAGAAAGGAAAGCCCGATCGAGGCGGCGCGAGCCATAACAAAGGGCGGTGCGCACGTATCCATCGATGCCCTGGGGATCGCCGAGACCTGCCGGAACTCGGTCCTGTCCCTTCGCAAATTAGGCCGGCACATCCAACTCGGTCACACGACCCGGAAAGAAGAAGGCTATGTTCCACTTCCAATTGACGTCATTCTTCTCAATGAATTGCGGCTCTTTGGAAGTTTTGGCATGCAAGGCCAGCGGTTCGGGACCATGCTCTCCATGTGCGAGGCTGGAATATTGAGACCGGCCCAAGTCGTCTCAAAGCAAGTAGATCTTGGAGGCATCAATGCTGTTCTTGAAGCAATGGGTGATTTCGACACAACTGGCATAGTCGTCGTCTCTGGCTTCTAGAGCATTTCCCTGTTGCTGGGTATCCCCGAAGGAGGGTGCAGCGGCGCTTCATTGGGGAAAACGCTCATAGATGCACAAGCCCTGCACTACACCTCCAGAGAAAATGCTCTGACCTTTCGGTTACCGATAACCGGCGGGTCCGATATCGAGAAACATGCTTCCGAAAGTTCTCGTAGCCTACCTAGCAGTCACCATCCGAAAACGACAGGCGGGAGTGCTTTCGCCTCCCGCCTTCGACAGACTTCTCACCCTGGTCTATAGAGCGATTGATCCAAAGGATGCATCCGATTTCTATCAGTTAGAAGTTGTACCGCATGGTCAGTTCAAGCACGCGGCGTCCGAACTTAACGTTCGGAACACCGTATACCCAATCGGTTCCCGAGGTGGCAAGAACACCTTTTGTGAAGTTCAGATTGAGATTGTTGGCGCTGTTCTGGTCAAACGATTTCAACGCATGATTGAGGAAGTTCATGCCCGTGAACTTGATTTGCACGTTCTGATGCTCACTAATTTTGAGCGTACGGGACAATGAGAGATCGTTCGTGAAGTAGGCCGGCCCTCTGAGATACGGCATATGGTACTGCCCTTGACCGCCCAGAGCAGTCAACACACCGTTCCCATCGAACTGGGGCGCGGCGGGCGCGTTGAAGCACTTGGCATTGATGTATGCCCCACCGCTAAGACCAGCAGCCGGATTGCAGACGAGGTTAGGCATCAGCGTGTAATCGGGAGTACCGAGGTAGTAGGTACTGTTGATGGTGTTGTATGTGCTCAGCGCATTTGAGCCTTGGAACCCGAGATTCATCGAGAAGCTCTGTTGCAAAGGCGCGCCGCTCTGAAGGGTATCGATGCCAGAGATCATCCAGCCGTTGAGTACCGCAGCTTTGAGTTTGTTGTTCTGGAAGCGGTTGCCTAGCTCGTAGGCCCAAGACACGTTGAAGGCATGCGTGCGGTCCTGCCCCAGAAGGCCGTAATCATTTTCAATATTGATGGGATCCGCGGTCCCACTGGTACCCAGGGTTTTCGACAACGTGTAGTTGAGATTGAAGGTCAGGGCGCCTTGCTGCTTGAGCCATGAGGCCTGCAGAGCGTTGTAGTTTGCCCAGGCACCATGCCGAATCAGATTCATGGACGTGTAGTGCGTAAGTGGACGGTAGTCCTGCAACACGGTGCCGGTGATCTTGTCGATCGCGAACCGCTTGCCGTAGTCTGCCGACTCGGGATTCGGGTCCGGTTTCAGGAACGCGCCAATCGGAATCTTATTGACGTCCGTCAGATTATTGATCAAGTCCGAGCTCTGGCTGCCAGAGTAGGTGAGCTCCAGTATTGACTTCCCGATCAACTGCTGTGAGACGGTGAAGTTGTATGTGTAGGTGTGCGGCTCGACGTGATCGTTGGGATCGACTGCCGAACCAGAGGTCAGACCGCCAAGGGTATTGGCGCACGCAACATTTTTACCTGCATCGACTTGAGAGAGAAATGTCGGGGTTCTCAGGCTGCACTGGGTGCCGCCCTGCGCCATGCTGGTTCCTGATGAACCACCCAGGCCGTCGCGGTAGTAATAGGTGCCGAATCCCCCACGAAAAACGGTCTTGCCATTGCCATACAGATCGAGGGCAACGCCAAAACGCGGAGCGAAAAAGATCGCGTCCAGGGAACGTCCTGCTAGCGGAATAGAAGGATCGTTCGCGTGCCACCGCATGCCGGGAAGCGAAGCGCCTTTGCCAAGGTCGGCGTCGTACCAAGCTCGAGTCCAGGCCGAAGCTCCGTACTTACCGCTGGCGTCTTCCCATGGCAAATCGTGCGATAGCCGCAGGCCGAAGTTAATTGTGAGCCGCTTGTTTGCCTTCCACTGATCCTGACCGTAGAAGCCCCAGCCGGAACCCTTCATGTCGGAAAGGGTCACAGGCAGATAAGAAAAGTTGCTTGGCAGGTCTAACATGAAATCGAGGACAGGGTTGTAGGCAGAGGTGATCTGGCTTCCGCCTGGTCCGTTGTAGTCCCAAACCGGCCCATAGGCGGCGGTACCATTTGGCCCGTCCGACTGTCCCACATTGGTACCCCTGTTTGCTGATTGCATCCAACTGACGCCGAACTTCAGCGTGTGCGTCTTCAGTACCAGAGTGAAGTTGTCATCGATGGAAGGCTGCCACTTTCGCTCGAAGTAAGAGCCGCGGCCCGTATCCATCATCTGCGGGATCCCCATATCGTTCGTCCACCAACTGTTCATAATGCTAGGCATGATGCTGGAGGTGGTAGGGGAGGCATACGGATAGTTCAGCGCTTTTCTGTCCACAGCCTTTGAATTCGAGAAAGTGATGGGATCGTACAGGTAGCTCAAGCCAGCAATGAACTCGTTCGTCATGGTCGGAGTAAAGACCTTGACGAAGTTACCCGAGATCGTCCGCGACGTCGCCGAGGTGGCCGGACCGCCCGGCGTGTCGATCGAATCGGCGGGGATCCACCACCGCTGCACAGGTGAACCGTAGAGCTCGTGCTGCTGGTTGAAGCTGACATACAGTTTCGTACTGTCGCTGAGGTTGTAATCCGTCTTGGCGTGGAACATGTAGCCATTGTTGGTATTAATCAACGGCTTCACCCAGTTATAGTCCGCGGCAGAGGTAGGAGTGTGATTCGGCGTGGGAATCATCTTCATCAACGCCTGAGAACCAGGCGCGATATAAGCCGAAACATCACTGTTCTTGATGCCGCCGACGTAGCCGTTCGCAGTATCGATTTCGGTGATTGGTTGGCAGCGGTACTGACTGGCAACCCAGCTGGCGATGGCGCTGCACAATGCCGCGTTGTCAGGGAGAGTGGGGTCGAAGTGGCCGGCGCGTTCGCTCATCGTGGGTACCAACGCCTTAAGCAGCCCTCCGCTTGTCTGCTCGGGAAAACTCTGGTTGTAATACTCATAGGCAGTGAAGAACACGAGCTTCTTGTGCGTAAATGGCACCGGACCGCCGATTTGACCGCCGGGATACCAATAGCGATCATTTGGTCGCTCCTGAGCCGGCGTCTGGTGTTTGTAGATCCAGTCATTCGAGTTCATGGAGTGATCGCGGAAATGCAAGTACGCTGCCCCATGGAAAGCGCTGGAACCCGATTTACCGACGGCCGAAACTACGACCGGACCAGTGGTGCTGTCCGCTCCATAGGCCGAAGTTGTCACCTTAACTTCGGACACCATGTCGGCATTGATCGTCTGATTAGCATTGCAGTTGCATCCTGGGTCCAGGATGTGGGCGCCATCTGAGATCAAATCGGCTCCGCCGGCACGGTCGGGAGCACCGTTCGCTGTGACACCGCGTCCCACTGCCGAAGCAATACTTGTAACCTGGGTGTCGTAGCCAGGCTTGTTTTGGACGCCGTTATAGCTGGTATTGACGTTAAACCCGGGCAAGGTCTTCAGTAGCTCGGTAACGTCCCGACCTTGGAGGGCAAGCTTCTTAATATTGTTCTCGTACAACGTGCTGGAAAGATCGCCGGAGTCCACCACGATCGAAGATGCGGCAACCACGGTAACCGTCGCGTCGTTCGTCGCAACCGCCAACGTAACGTTCAGGTCACGGCGATCACCAGGACCAACATGAATCCCGGTCTGTTCGGCGCCCCGGAATCCACGGGATTCAACCTTCACCGTGTAGTCCCCTGCTACCGTGCCGGTGAATACGAAAAATCCTTCGGCGTTGGAAGTTGTACTGCGGATATCCCCGGTTTGCGTGTTGGTGAGACTGACTCGGGCTTTTGTGACGATTGCCCCAGTTGGGTCGGCTACCGTTCCCACGATGCTGCCCGTCTGCTGGCCATGTGCTGTTGAAAGAGCGACCAGAATGGCCAATACAAGGAACGCTCTCGACATTAGTTTTCGCATCTGCTGCCTCCGAATCCTTCGATAACGGCTCTGGGTCGCCGTCCGTTGCGGCCACTACTCAGAAAGTGAATCGAGCGAATCCTGCAAGCGAGGAACCGCGATTGTGAAGTTCCATCTCGCACAAAGTTGTTTAGAGCCTTTGAACGTTGCCATATTCTTGAAACAAAGAGACTTAATCACTTGTTACATGCAGACTCCGGCCTCGTTAATAGCCCAGGAGAAGGTCCTGCGATTCTGATTTTTCTTCCAGTTTTCTTCTAGGGGCGGGCTAAACAGGCGATGTCTCAAACTCGATGCGAGCGGGACATCCCGGTGTGAGTGCGGTTGCTGACAGAGAGGGCACCGGAGTCAAAGTCGCGCCAAACCATGCGGTCGACATTTGAAGCTGCGGGATTGGGACAATGCTCGGCAAACCTAAAACAGTGCCGGTGGAGCTTTCGGGTTGCGAGAGGGCGCGGCCTAAATGGAATCAGGGCATTCCAAAGGTTCACTAGGCCGCTATAAGCGGCCGATCTAACGCGTAATATTTTCAATGGGTTTAACGTTTGTAAC
>Ga0136846_1233003_pt1 | contig 19213 bp, 12 predicted proteins | sample HopSoiMetagenom2_FD_96841 | JGI IMG/M metagenome (GOLD analysis project Ga0136846, IMG submission 96841) | Grasslands soil microbial communities from Hopland, California, USA - 2 Assembly 2016 (version 4) | ecosystem: Environmental > Terrestrial > Soil > Grasslands | place: USA: Hopland...
GAAATTCCCGAGAAGCAGTCAAGGTACTCTCGTCCGTTGACATCCGTGACGGTGCAACCAGAGGCGCGGTCGATGATGATGGGCGCGACCGACTTGAGGAAGCCGGTCATGACGTAGTCTTTGTATTTTTGGATGGTGTCGGGCATCGCTAACCTCGAAGATGTAACCACAAAGGGCACAAAGGTACACCAATGAAGGCCTAAAACTTGCGTGAGTGTTCTTTTGCCCAGCGTTCGACCACAACTTTCTTTTCCGTAAAGAATTCCACGGCATCGCGGCCCTGGCCGTGCATGATCCCGAAAAAGCTGTCTTTCCATCCACTGAACGGGAAATAGGCCATGGGCGCGGCTACGCCGATGTTTATGCCGACATTGCCGGCAGGCGCTTCGTAACGGAAGCGGCGAGCCGCAGCGCCGCTGGAAGTGAAAAGCGAAGCCTGATTTCCATAGGCGCTGCGCTCCAGGAATCGCAGGCCTTCGTCCAGATCGTCCGCGTGGACTAGGCTGAGCACGGGGCCGAAAATTTCGGTGTCGGCGAGTTCGCTGCTGGCGGGGACATCATCCAGAATCGTGGGCTTAACGAAGTTGCCGCTTTCATGTTTCGGCACCCGCGCGTTGCGCCCATCGAGCAGAACTTTTGCTCCCTGGCGCTCACCGGCGGCGATCAATGATTCCACACGCGACTTGCTCTGGGGCGTGATCACCGGACCCATCTGAACGCCCTCCTCCAGGCCATTGCCGACTTTGAGCCTGGAAGCAGCTTCGGCGATGGAATCACGGAAAGTTTTTTGGGCTTCGCCCACAGTCACGGCAACAGAAACCGCCAGGCAGCGCTGGCCGGCACATCCGAAAGCGCTGTCACTGATGATCTGCGTCGCCATTGACATGTCGGCATCGGGCAGCACGATCACGTGGTTCTTCGCGCCTCCCTGCGCCTGGCAGCGCTTGCCATTGGCGCCGGAGCGAGCGTAGATGTATTTCGCAACCGGAGTAGATCCAACGAAGCTGATGGCGCGGACCTTGGGGTGCTCGAGCAGGGCATCTACGGCTGCTTTACCGCCGTTTACAAGGTTCACCACCCCTTTGGGCAAGCCAGCTTGTTGCAATAGCTCGTAGATATAGCGCATGGTGAGCGGCACGCGCTCGGAAGGCTTGATGACGAAGGTATTCCCACAGGCGATGGCATAAGGCAGAAACCAGAAAGCGATCATCCCCGGGAAATTGAACGGCACGATGGCAGCGACCACGCCAAGTGGCTGGCGGATCATCATTTCATCAATGCCGCGGGCGACGTCTTCCAGGTTGTAACCCTGCATCATCATGGGAATGCCGCAGGCGACTTCGACATTTTCGATGGCCCGGCGCATCTCCGCCTTGGCTTCGGTAAAAGTCTTGCCGTTCTCGGTGGTGATCAGACGGGAGATTTCGTCGAGGTGCTCTTCCAGCAGGTACTTCAGCTTAAAGAGCGGCTGAATGCGATCTTCCGCCGGAGTGCGGCGCCATTCCGGAAACGCGGCCGCGGCAGCTTCAACCGCGGCAGCAACTTCCGAAGCGTCAGATAATGGAGTGCGGGCAATTGGCTCGCCGGTAGCAGGGTTGATGACATCCAGCCATTCGGTGGCCGAAGAATCTCTCCAGTCGCCATTGATGAAATTAGAAAGCTTTGTGACAGGAGGCGCAGCTACACTCATAAATTCTCCGTTCTAAACCGGCTGGGCGATCGCAGTTTTCTGCTCCGCTACCGATGCAAAGGCAGCTTCGAGCACATCGAGCGCCTCATCCATCTGTGCATCCGTGATGACCAGCGGCATCAGCAGCCGGATTACGTTTCCATATGTGCCTGCCGTGATCAGGACCAGCCCGTGCTCATAACAATATTGTGACACTAATCTGGTTTCCTCGTCGGCCGGCTCGCGCAAGCCGCGTGACCGGACAAGTTCCAGAGCCTGCATAGCGCCAAGTCCGCGAACTTCGCCGATCAGGTCCCAACGAGCTTGCCATCCCTCAGAGCGCTTGCGGAAGCGCTGACCAAGAATATTGGCGCGAGCGGAAAGATCCTGTTCCTCAATGGTGTCGAGAACGGCCAGGGCAGCCTCGCACGCAGCGGGATTGCCGCCGAAAGTGCCGCCTATGCCACCGTAGCCGGGAGCATCCATCACTTCAGCCCGGCCGGTCACTGCTGCCAGGGGCAATCCGCCACTCAAAGACTTGGCGGTTACGATCAGGTCGGGTTCCACTCCAAGGCGCTCACTGGCGAAGAGCGCGCCCGTCCGGGAGAAGCCGGTCTGCACTTCGTCAGCAATCAAAAGAATGCCGTACTTGCGGCAAATCTGCTTGAGAATTGGAAAGAACTCAGCTGGCGGCGTGATGAATCCGCCTTCGCCCATAATCGGCTCGGCTATCACAGCCGCCACTGATTCGGCAGCGACCACGCGCTTGAACGTATCCTCAATATGGCGTGCGCAGTGCAACTCGCATGACGGATAGCTTAAAGAATAGGAGCAGCGGTAGCAGTAGCCGAACGGAACGCGGTAGACATCGCCAGGGAAAGGCTCGAAGCCAGCTTTATAGGGATGAGTCTTGCTGGTCACGGACATTGCCATGTAGGTCCGGCCGTGGAATGCGTCTTCAAATGCCAGGATGGCGGGTCGGCGAGTGTAGCAGCGCGCGATCTTGATGGCGTTTTCGATCGCCTCCGCCCCGGAGTTTACGAACAGTGTTTTCTTGGGAAACTTGCCGGGAGTGAGCTGATTGAGGCGTTCGGCGAGCTTCACGTACCCCTCATAGGAGAGGACGTTGAAGCTGGTGTGCAGGAAGCGATCGAGCTGGCGGCGGATAGCCTCGATCACCTTGGGCGCGCGATGGCCGGTGTTCAGGCAACCGATACCCCCCGCGAAGTCAATCAGATGATTGCCGTCAACATCTTCGATGAGCGCCCCCTCGGCGCGGGAAATGAAGATTGGCGTCGCATGATAAAGGCCGCGCGGCGTGGCAACTTCGGCGCGCTGCATCAGCTGTTGCGAGCGCGGCCCGGGAATCGGTGTGCGCAGGTGGATGGATGGCATAGCGTCCTAATAAATCAGTTCTAAGTTCTTCCCTTCTCGCGTCCTCAGTTCAGTACCAGCCGATGGGTGCTTCGTTCAGGTTGATGTGTACCTGCTTGGTTTCGAGGTACTCTTCGATGCCCCAGGGCCCGAGCTCACGGCCGAATCCGGATTGCTTGTAGCCGCCCCAGGGGGCTTCCACGTAAGTCGGCTGCATGTGATTCACCCACACGATCCCCGCCCGCAACTGCTTCACAGCCCGAAAGGCTTTGAAGATGTCGCGTGTCCAAACCGCGGCCGCCAGGCCATAGGGTGAGTCGTTGGCGATCCTCACTGCATCTTTTTCGTCATCGAATGGGATCACGGCCGCAACTGGGCCGAAGATTTCCTCGCGCGCAATGCGAGCGGAATTATCGACGTCGTAAAAAATTGTCGGTTCGACGTAGAATCCTTTTTCGAAGGCCTCAGCGCGGCCTCCCCCGAAGGCGAGCTTGGCTTCTTTCTTGCCCAGATCCTGGTACTCGCGTACGCGTTCGTACTGCTCTTTGCTGACCAGCGGACCCATCTTCGTTTCGCGATCCAATGGCGGGCCAAGCTTAATTTTCCTGGCCTTCTCCGCCATGGCGTCAATGAACTTCTTATAAATCGGCTTCTGCACCAGGATTCGGCTGCCGGCAGAGCAGACTTCGCCCTGGTTGATAAAAACCCCGAACAGTGCGCCATCTATGGCGGATTCAAAATCGGCATCAGCAAAGAAGATGTTGGGAGATTTTCCGCCTAACTCAAGCGTGACACGCTTTACCGTGTCTGCTGCCTGCTTCACGATGATTTTCCCGACCGTTGCCGAACCGGTAAATGCAATCTTGTTCACGTCAGGGTGCTTGACGAGCGGAGCGCCGCAGCTCTCGCCAAAGCCGGTGATGATATTGACTACTCCGGGCGGAAGGCCTACGTCACTGAGCCAGTTCGCCATTTCGAGCGCGGTGAGCGGGGTCTGCTCGGCCGGTTTCAGGATGCAGGTGCATCCGGCAGCAAGCGCGGGCGCCAGCTTCCAGGCGGCCATCAGCAGGGGATAGTTCCACGGAATAATCTGTCCGGCAACGCCGACCGGTTCTTTCAGAGAGAGGCTGAGGGCGTTGTCGGGAACGGGATTAACGTAACCCAGAATCTTGGTGGCCAGACCGCCGTAGTATTCGAAGCAGGTAGCCACGTCGGCGATGTCGAATTCGGCCTCGACAATCGGCTTGCCGCAATTGCGTGCTTCCAGTTCGGCGAGCATGGCGGCATTGGCGCGTATTTTCTCGGCCAGACGCAACAACACGCGCCCCCGCTCCTGGGCGGTGGTGCAGGACCATGGGCCTTGGTCAAAAGCGGCGCGGGCTGCGCCAACCGCGCGGTTCACGTCATCTGCATTGGCGTCGGGAACCTGCGCAATGATTTCTTCGGTGGCGGGATCGTAGACCGGGAAAGTCTTCCCGGACGCGCTCTCGACCCACTCGCCATTAACGTACAGCTGGTAAGCTTTGACTTCAGTTTGTACTCCAGCGGGCATAAGGACCTCCTGCGATTAAATGCCCTTGGTCACGACAGAGCTCTTCGCGAAATCTGTCGCGGGCGTTTTCAACCTGCTGTAACCGTAAAAGAAGAACACCGCCAGTGCGATGAAGCCTAGAGTGATGCCAAACATGCTGAACTCATATCTCCAAAGTGAGGTGATCTGCTTCGCCGGGAAGAAGGCGACGATGATGGCGAGCACAGTAGTAACCAGCCCGGCGGTGCCGGCGAACATGAGTGTGCTGCGCCCGTACCGGGCATTTTCAGTTGAGCCGCGTAACGCGAATTTCACCAGTGCGGCAAAAACGTACAGAAAGGGAATCAGCTGCAAAACCACGGCAGCGGAGAGCATCTTCTGGAACGCCTCCTGCACGCCCCCAGAAAGCGTGAAGTTAAGCACGATCAGCAGAAGGGAAACCAGGCCTTGCACGATAAGCGCGACATGGGGGGTTGCATATCGCGGATGCACCTTTCCCATCGCGCTCGGCATGTAGCAGTCCAGTCCCGCGACGAATGGAATCCGTGCCGAGCCGCCCATCCAGGCGGACCCGATGCCGGCGATAGATAAGCTGAGCATGACCGCGAAAGGACCGATGATCCACGCAACCCCGACGCGAGCTGCCATCTGGCTCACGCCCTGTACGATGCCCTGCAGCACGCTGATCTCATTCTTTGAAATCGCAACCAACAGAGTAAGGGTTGCGCCGATATACAGCGCCCCGGAGAGAACACCACCCCAGGCCACCGAGACGGGGAGGTCTTTCTGTGGATCACGGATTTCATCGCCCATCACCGATGCGAGTTCGAGCCCTACCAGCCCAAAGCAGATAACGCCGAAAGAGTTCAGGACAAATTTCGGGTCGCTGGGGATGCGGAATTCCGACCATGTCACAGGCGTTCCGAAGCGCGACCAGACGGTGATTCCCAGCAGGATCAGCACCGCGGCGGCGACGAACGTCCCGATCCCCCCGATATTGTTCATCCACTTCCCCACCCCCAGGCCGACGATGTTAAGCACGGTAAGGAATGCCAGCAGTGCGATAGAAGCGAACATCGCAAAGTTTTTGCTGTCGGCCAGGGCGGCATGGTTTGGACCGAGCGCAAATACCGAGACTCCGACGAAGTAAAGCATGACCGTCGGCACGTACAGCATGTTGTTGGTCCAGTAGCACCAGCCGGAGAGGAAGCCGTGAAAGTCGCCGAACACTTCTTTTGCCCACAGATAAACACCGCCCTCTCCCGGATAGCGGTGCGCCAGTTCGATGACCGCGATACCTTGAGGCCAAAAGAACAGGACCAGGGCGATCAGCCAAAGCCAGACTGTGACCCCGCCGTTGGCCGCGATGGAAGGAACTACATTCAGATTGAAGACTGCAACCACAAAAAGTAGAACCAGATCGAAGCGTCCGAGGACACGCTTGAGGTGAGGCGAGTTGGAGCTGGTGGACACGGATTCGTAAAGCAGATTCCCTGGGGCAGAAGCCCACGCGGAATGACATACCGATGACATACCGATGAGCCGGGCATGAGTGCCCGGCCCACGCGAGCAAACAACTTAGTGCGCTGCGACTGCGCCCATGCGCTCCTGCTGTGCCACAGCCAGCGATCCGGCAATGTCTTCGAACGCGCTCAGGTGCAGTTTGATATCGGCCTCGGTGTGTTGAACAGAGATGGTCCACTGCTCATCCCACCAGTACGGCTGCGGCATAACTCCACGGTTCACCATGCCAAACCAGTAGTGCCGCCACAAGTCGATATCGATCGCTTCCCAGTCGCGATAATTGCGGATTTCTTTCGCGTAGAACATGAGTGCGCCATTTGCGCCGGCGACCGCGATATAGCCCTGAATCCCAGCCTTGGCCAGCGTCTTGCGATAGCCATCCACCAGCTGCTTACTCAATTTTTCTACGTGCGCATAATTGTCGCGTGTGAGCACCTCGCGGAAAGTTGCCAGGCCGGCGGCCATTGACACCGGATTGGTGTTGTAGGTTCCGCCGTGGAAGACCTTGTGCTGGGAGATAAGATCCATCACGGATTTGTGAGTGCCGAACGCGGCCAGCGGCAGTCCTCCGCCAATCGATTTTGCCAGGCAGATGAAATCGGGAGTGACGCCGAAATATTCTGATGCGCCACCATAGCCGAGTTTAGCGCCGGTTTTGACTTCATCGAAAATCAGCAGCGCGCCTTCCCGGGTGGCGATCTCACGCAGACCTTTCAGGAAACCCGGCTGCGGCAGGCACAGGCCGACATTCATCATGATCGGCTCAAGAATGATGCCGGCGATCTGTCCCGCATTCTCCTTGAAGCGGCGCTCTACGCTTCCCAGATCGTTGAAAGTCGCAACCACTACGTTGGACAGCGAGGCTTTAGGAACACCCAGTCCCCCGGAAACCGAAGTGGGAGCATTAATGTCGCCATAGTCGGGCGCGTGCGGCTTCACGCTGACCAGCGCAGTGTCGTGCAGTCCGTGATATCCGCCTTCGAACTTCAGAATTTTGTCGCGCCCGGTTGCGGCTCGTGCCAGGCGGCAGGCGTGCATGGTGGCTTCGGTGCCGCTGTTTCCAAAGCGGCACATCTCGACCGGGAACCGGTTGCAGATTTCTTCCGCCAGCTCCCATTCCATGTCATGCGGCATGCCGAACATGGTCCCGGTGCTCAGGCGTTTCTCGACCGCCTTCATTACTGCGGGATGGCAGTGCCCGGCCATAAGCGCGCCGAAGCAAAGATTATGGTCAACGTATTCGTTGCCGTCGAGGTCGCGGAAACGCCCGCCCTGACCGTCTTTGACGAAAATCGGATAGGGATCATAAGCGCGATAGTTGCTTGCCACGCCGAGCGGGATTCGCTTCAGGTTCTTCTTATGTGCTTCGGCGGACTTGGGTGTGCGGCGCTCGAATGTGTCGAGCTCCTTCTGCAGTGCGGGATACATCGGAATCTCCGAAGATGCTCAAGCCGCACGTCTGATGCGAGCGGCCATTAGAATGCCCGGGCGGAGGACCGCCCGGGGAAAAAACTCAGAAGAAGAATTTTAAAGCAAACTGCATCAAACGTGGGTCGCGAACCTGAGTGACCTGTCCGAACTGTGACCCATCGGACGTATTGCCGTCCGGGGTAAAGAACTGAGTATGGTTGAAGATGTTGAAGAACTCGGCCCGGAAATCGATCCGTCTGCTCTCTGAAAGCGCGATGGTTTTCAGAATCGCAAAATCCGTGTTGCTGATGTGAGGGCCGCAGCAGATCGTACGTTTCGCGTTCCCAAGCGTTCCCAACAGTGATGGATCAAAGCAACCGAACTGCGCCCCGGCGCTGCATGGTGGGGCCGTGTCATCCGTACCATTCTCGGTGAAACTATTGGGATCGAAGAAGTAATTTCCGTTGTTTTGTGGCTTCATCGTATGCAGTGGCGCCAGTTGCCTGGGTTCGCCCGGCAGTTCGAAATCGAAGCTGTACATCAGCTCGTTATCCGCCAGTGACTGGATCCGGATGGGGAATCCAGTTTGAAAAGTTGTAATTCCCGACAGTGCCCAGCCGTTGAGCAACTTGCCGGTGAAGCCGGTGTACTTCCGCACCGGCAGTTCCCAGTAGTAGCTCACGACAATGCGGTGCCGCGCGTCGAAGGCGGAGAGCGATCGGCTGATCCGAGGATCGATTGGGTTCAGAATGCCCTCGAAGCTCGATGCCTCATCGAATGACTTGCTGAAGGTGTACGCTGCGGTGAACAGCAGGCCATGGCCGAAACGTTTGTCCAGCGATGCCTGTAACGAGTTGTAGGACGAATTGGCGATCGTATCTTGCGCAAAGATGCTGCTGAACACCGGGATTCCATCGGCAGGGCAGCCATTGCCGGTAAAGGGATCGCACTGTGGCGAGGAATAGCGCCGTAAGCCGACAAGCGTTATGTCGTTCGGAAGGGTAGTATTGGCCGGAATCACAGAGGGCCCGTTGGGTCCGTACGGAAGGTGAAAGCCGTTTGGCCCGGTTACCGTTCCAGCCGGAATTGTGAATGCACTGTCCGCGAAATAGGGGCCGCAGTTCCCGTCTCCCAACATGGCATTGATGTCGAGGCAGGTTTGCGGGTTTCCGAAGTTGACGTCATGGGTCGCTAACAGACGATGACCTTGCGAGCCGACGTATCCAACCTCCAGTTTCATATCGTTGGTCAGCTGGCGCTGAATAGTGAGGTTGTATTGCGCCGAATACTGGGTGCGCATATTCGGCTGGAACTGTCCGAACAGCGTATTAGGACGGAACATAGCCCAGTCCAGTGGCTGTCCGCGCGCCGGATTCAGGATGCCGTTTTGTCCGTGCAACTCAGGCAGGCCGAACGGGTTCGGGTAAAAGAATTCACCGCTCTGATCTAGAAAGGGTTCGTTGAACAAAGTATTGAATGGGAAGCTGCTGCCCCCGAACGGCGGCTCAGCGCTGAACTGTTCGAGTACCAGTTGCTCAATCGGGTTATAGAACAATCCCCAACCAGCGCGGATACTTGTCTTACCCGAGGTTCCGGGACTCCAGGCTATTCCAATTCGAGGCGCGAAAGCATTGTAGTATGTCTGCGTCAGGCCAGTGGGTACGCCGGCATCCCCAGGCAACACCAAGCCGGTTGGGAACACCGCCGCTGCAGGGCCAGTCGGGCTGCAATCGGTGCTGCCGTAGGCCGCAACTAAGTCGGCGTCGACCGTGGGATCGAGTTGACAAGGATAAATCTTCGTCTGTTGTCCCGGCCGGAAAGTTTGAACGTGGTGACCAATGTCGGCGATTGGAGTATTGAGCTCCCAGCGCAAGCCGTAGTTAAGCGTTAAGTTCGGCTTGATCTTCCAACTGTCTTGCGCAAATAGATAAAACCCGGTGCTGCGAACATCCTCTCTGTTGGCTGCACCTTGCCCGTACCCGCCGGGAAGCCCGAGCATGTAATCAGATAACGCGGTATCTCCCAGAGTGCTGTTGGTCGAAGTTTGATCAACAAAAAATTCGCCGTTGACGTCAAAGAAAAGTGTCTGGTCAAAACGCTGGCGGCGAACATCAGCCCCAAACTTCAGAGAGTGATTTCCCACGATTTTGCTGAGACTGTCCGACCATTGGAATGAATTTCCAACCTGTGGTAATTCGCCTTCACCATTATTCCCGATGGTGAATCCGCCATTCACCTGAATAAAGGGTAGGCCCTCATGCTGTGGGCCGAGGTTGGGATGAATACCTAGAGTGTTCTGCGGTGTTCCATCTGAGAAGCAGGGAATAGGGTTGCCGCCGGTTCCGTCAATGAGCCACTGCGGAGCGGGCGGGCAGGAATTCTGTACGGTAGTTGTGAACACAGGATGCTGAAAAGTCCGCTGTGCCTCGCGATTGTAGTTGAAGCGGAATTCGTTGATCGTGGTGTTATTGATTGTCCACGAATGACTAATGTTGTACTGCTGAAAGCGCTCATCGGTGATGGATCCGAACCCGGGAATATTGGCGCCCGCAGCCTGGAACTGCGCGAATGGCGAAACCACGTGGTGATCGTCGAAATAGTAATAGACGCTGAGGTTCTGGTTGTTGGTCAAGCGATGATCCAGCTTCAAAGTGAACTGGTCGGCGCGTTCCGGTTGCACCGGTGTAGTCACAAGTGCGCTGTTATTGTTGGCTGGGGTTGGGATGTACTGGAGAAGGTCTACAGCCGTGGGGTCAAGACAACCAAGGGGAATGATGTTGTTAGGAAACAGGTCGGAATACAACTGGCCATCAGGGATGGTTGGGGCGTTGCCCAAGGCAGTGGTGCAGTTTGGGCGCTGATTCAGAGGAAAGGCGCTTGTCAAAGTGCCCGGGAATATTGACTCCGCAGAGAAATCGGCAAAGGGCTGAGTGGCACTGGGACGTTCCGCTGTAGTAGGTACAAAGGTCAACGGTGACCGAATCCCCTGGCGAATGCGGCGTCCTTCATATGAGGTGAAGAAGAATGTGCGGTCTTTTACTATCGGACCACCGAACGTGCCGCCGAACTGGTTCTGATTGAATTGTGGCTTGTCGCAAGGAACGCCTTCTACAGCGCTAAGACAATAAGGTTCGGCATTTAGCTTGGTGTTGCGGAAGAATTCATACACATTTCCGTGAAAAGCATTGGTACCGGATTTCGTGACAACGTTAACAACCGAGCCGGAATTGCGCCCGTACTCGGCGTCAAAAGTATTAGTCAGGACCCGGAATTCCTCGATGCTGTCGGGCGAGGGCTGCACGGTCGGCAGGTTTACGAACTGATCATTGGCGTCCCCGCCGTTCACGCTGAAGTTGTTGGAGCGCCCACGGCCACCGTTCACTGATACCGCGCCTGCTCTGTCACTGCCGTAAACCACCGAGTTGCTTGATCCGACGGTGGACATCACTCCCGGCTGCAGCTGCAAAAACTGATAGGTATCACGGGCATTAAGCGGAAGCTGGGTAACCGTCCGATCATTGACCACTGCGCCCAGCTGGGTGCTGGTCGTATCCACCAGCGGCGCCTCAGCCGTAACATCAACCACTTCGCTGGCGCCGCCGATCTGCATCGTCATATTCAGCGTGATCACCTGATTTATGTCGAGCTGCACGGCACGCCTGATGTTCTTCTTGAAGCCCTTCTGGTCGAATTCCGCCCGGTAAGTGCCGACAGCGACCTCGGGAAACACATAGTCACCATTTTCGTTGGTGACCGTTTCGCGGGTTACCCCAGTCGCTTCGTTCACGATCATTATTTTCACGCCCGAGAGCACCGCGCCGCTGGGATCAGCTACCCGGCCAAGGATGCGGCCTCCAGTGCTTTGCGCGGCTGCGGACAGGCTGAACACAAACACCAAAGACGAGACGGTGAACAGACACGCCAACGCGCGGCGCACCTTTGAGGGGAGCATGAGGGACCTCCGGATTTGGCTAGAGCTGCTGTTGATTTCGATCAAAATGACAGCTTGCGCGCAAAACGAACCTTGCTATAATCGCGCAAGGTTAGAGAAGCCCCATCCTAACTGTCAAGCGAAAAAAGAGATATATCTCTCAGTCATATCGCGGGAGCGCATCCAGGTAGATGAAATCCGCCCAGCCCAAACCCTACTTGAAAATCGGAGATGTGGCCCGTCTGGTAGGTGTTTCGCCCTCGGTGATCCGTTCCTGGGAGAGTCTGGGGCTGGCGCGCCCGCAGCGTACCGCCAGCAAGTACCGCCTGTATACCGCGGAAGATGTGAATGTGCTGAAGCGGGCCCGCTTTCTGCGCAAAGTCAAGGGCGTGAATGCGCCGGCCATCGTGCAGATGCTGCGCCGCGACGGGTTGGTCAAGCGGAACCACGATAATTCCACTCAAGCTCTGGGAACGCGCCTGCGGCAGCTTCGCACCCGAAAAAGTCTTTCTCTGGCAGAAGTGGCGCGCGCGGTGGGGGTTTCCGTAGGCTTCCTCAGTGCCGTGGAGCGCTCGCAAATGAGCGCGTCTGTCGGCACCTTGCGCAAACTCGCGCGCTTCTACAAAACCAAGATTCTTGATTTTTTTGACCCGTCAGAGTCCAATACCCGACTGGTCCGGCCGGAGCGCCGCAAGGTCCTCGAGGCCGGACCTGGTGTCCGCATGGAGCTGCTGGCCTGGGGCAATACGGTCATGGAGCCGCACCTGTTCCGCATAGCTCCTGAGGCCGGCAGCGGTGAGTCTTACACCCATGAGGGAGAGGAATTCCTTTACGTTCTGCGCGGCGCATTGAAGATCTCACTGGATGATGAAGAGTATGTGCTGAAACGGGGTGACAGCTTTTACTTTGAGAGCGCAACCCCACATCGCTGGCGCAATCCGGGGTGCAGCGAAACCTGGGTGCTGTGGGTGAATACTCCGCCGACCTTCTAGGCGGAACTTCTGGAGGCATCATTATGCTCAACAAACGCGTGTTTGTTATGGCAGTTCTCGCCTGCGCCGTTTTTGCGGGAGCTCAGACTTCGAAACCGCAGCCTGCAGATACCATCATTCGCAATGCCCGTATTTACACCGTGAACCAGAAGCAACCCTGGGCTGAGGCGATCGCCATCAGTGGCGAAAAGATCATTGCGGTTGGCTCGGCCGACCAGGTCGCTGTGCATCAAGGCGCAAAAACAAAAATCATTGACGCCGGCGGCCGCTTGATGCTGCCCGGCTTTGAGGATTGCCACATTCACTTCATGGAAGGTTCTCTCGGACTCACCCATGTGGACTTGAATGGTTCGAAAACGGTGGCGGAGATTCAGAGGCGCGTAAAAGCCTACGCGGATTCGCATCCCCAGGAACCCTGGATCACCGGCATGGGTTGGACGTATCCGACTTTTGGCGCTGCTGCAGTTCCGGATAAGAAAATTATTGATGCTGTAGTTCCTGACCGTCCCGTCTTTCTGGTCGCATTTGATGGCCACAGTTCCTGGGCCAACAGCAAAGCGCTGCAAATGGCGGGGATCACCAGGGAAACCGCCGATCCGCCCAATGGAAAGATACTGCGTGATGCTCAAGGCGACGCCATCGGTGCACTGCAGGAATCAGCAGGTGATCTGGTCTCTAGTAAAATGCCGAAGCCTACCGCCGAACAAAGGCTCACCGCTCTCCGCCTGGGTATTCACGAGGCCAACAAAGTCGGCCTCACGCGAGTTCACAGCGCGGGCGGAGATTTTGAGTGGCTCCATTTATATGATCAGCTCCGGCAGAACAACCAGCTTACGCTGCGTTTCTATGTAGCGTATTTCCTCGATCCTCCGGAGTTGACTCCAGACGCCATCGAGAAGATCGAGCAGGCGAGGAAGAAATACAAAGATGACTGGATCTCCGGCGGAGTCGTGAAAACCATGCTCGACGGCGTCGTCGAAGCGCACACTGCGGCGATGTTTCAACCTTACAGCGATGATCCCAGCCAGACGGGAAAGCTCTTCTGGGACCCTGAAAAATATGGAAAGGCCATCACCGAACTCGATCGGCGGGGGCTGCAGATTTTCACTCACGCCATCGGAGACAAAGCTGTCCGTACCGCACTCGATGCTTACCAGCAGGCCGCAATGGCTAATCACACCAGCGATGCCCGGCCGCGAATTGAACACATCGAAACCATTTCCGCTCAGGATATTCCCCGCTTTGGCAAACTTGGCGTGATCGCGAGTTTTCAGCCGCTTCACGCCTATCCAGACGAAGACACGTTAGACATCTGGGCGCGAAACGTCGGCCCTGAACGTGCCACGCGCGCCTGGGTCTGGCACAGTATCGAGGCGAGCGGCGGCAAGCTGGCATTCGGTAGCGACTGGCCGGTAGTCACGCTGAATCCGTGGAAAGGCGTACAGAATGCGCTTACCCGCAAGACTGAGGAAGGCACTCCCGCTACAGGCTTCGTCCCGCAGGAGCGCGTCAGCCTGGAGGACACGATAAGAGCGTACACACTGGGCGCGGCTTATGCGGGCAGGCGCGATCAGTTCGAAGGTTCTCTTGAGCCCGGAAAACTGGCTGACCTTATCATTGTCTCGCAAGATCTTTTCAAAATTCCGGGCGACCAGACCGGCAAGACAGAAGTGTTGCTGACCATGGTGGGTGGCAAGGCGGTTTATCAGTCGCCTCAGTGGCCGGCTTCGGCGGGAGAAACCAAGTGAAAGGCTGCCGGCTTCTCGGGCTGGTTTGCTTGGCTGTTCTGTCATCTTCCTGCAGCAAGCGGCAGCCGACCCTCAATCTGCTTGTCTGGGAGGGCTACGCCGATCCTTCCTTCGTGCACCCGTTTGAAGAAGCGAATCATTGCAAAGTTTCTGCGTCCTACATGGGCTCGAGCGACGAACTTGTAGCCAAGTTGCGCGGCGGAAGCTCAGGGAACTATGACGTAATTTCGCCCTCCAGTGATGTTGCCACTTCCATCGCAAGTGGCGGCCTTGCAGCGCCTCTTGATCTCTCAAAAATTCCAAGCTATGGCCAGCTGTCCGCCAAGCTGACTTCACTCCCCTTAGTCAAGGTGAATGGACAGCTATTTGGAGCTCCTTTTATGTGGGGCCCTGATCCCATCATCTATGACGCTGACGCTTTTTCTAAGCCGCCCGACAGCTGGACTGTTTTCTGGGACCCGAAAATGCGCGGAAAAGTTTCGCTGTGGGATGACCTTTCCAGTGTTTACATGGCTGCGCAGGTGCTTGGCTACGATAATCCCGATCCCGCCCACCTCTATGATCTCAGTGACTCTGAACTTGAGGCGGTTAAGAAAAAGTTGATCGAACTGAAGCCGAATATCAGAAAAATGTGGTCGACCGGCGGCGAACTCACCAACTTGTTTCAAAACCACGAAGTCATCATTGCCATGGGCTGGCCACTCATGACCAACCAGCTGCGCAAGGCCAATTTTCCGGTGGGCGAGACCATCCCCAAAGAAAATACTACCGGCTGGATTGATCATCTGATGATTACTGCGGGAAGCGAGAATAAAGAGCTGGCCACGAAGTTCCTGGAATATATGGTGCAGGCCAAAACTCAAAAGCTGGTCACCGACGTTACCGGATACACCCCGGCCAACCCGCGGGCAGCGCAATTCATGTCCCCGGACGAAATCAGGAACCTGCACCTGGACGACGTCGACAATTACCAGAAGCGAATTTATTTCTGGCAGAACGTTCCGCGCCGTGCAAAGTACAACGAGATATGGAATGAAGTGAAAGCGTCACAGTAAGCATGGCGCCTGCTGACCAGCAGCCTCAACCTTCTGCAACAACGCCGCTGCTTTCTATCCGCAATATTGCCAAGTCGTTCGGTAAGACCAGCGTATTACGGGATATTTCACTCGACGTAGCGGCGGGCGAGTTTCTCACGATCCTGGGAGAAAGCGGCTCGGGCAAAACTACGCTTCTGCGCATCATTGCCGGTTTTGAAAGCGCTGATTTCGGAGAGGTTTGGATGGCGGGCGAGCGGCTCGACACAATGCCGCCCTACAAACGCCGCGTCAACACTGTCTTCCAGCACTATGCGCTCTTTCCCCATCTCACCGTTTTTGAGAACGTCGCGTACGGGCTGCAGATCGCCGGACGCGCCAAATCTGAGATCCACCAGCGCGTAACCCAGGCTTTGGTTAGAGTGAAAATGTCCTCCTTCGCGGCCGCCAGACCCGCCAACATAAGCGGCGGACAGCAACAGCGGGTGGCGCTGGCACGCGCGCTGATCAATCAGCCGAAGCTCCTCTTGCTGGACGAGCCGCTTTCAGCGCTGGATGCCAACCTGCGCCGCCAGATGCAAATTGAACTTAAATCAATGCAGCGGGAGGTCGGGATCTCTTTCGTTTTCGTCACCCATGACCAGGACGAAGCCATGGTCATGTCCGATCGCATTGCGCTGCTGCGAATGGGACAACTTGAGCAGGTCGCCACGCCGCGAGAGATTTACCGCTACCCCGCGACTGCCTACGCCGCGCAGTTTATCGGTCACACCAACTTGTTGCGCGCCGAAGTAAAAAGTGGCTTGGCGCGCAGCCATTCGCTCTCCTGGTCAACCAGCTTGCCCGATGGCCCGGCGCTATTTTCTTTGCGTCCAGAGGATATTCGCCCTGCTTCCGGCGCGGCAAGCGCAGTGTCGTTTCGTGGCCGTGTAAAGCAGCGGGTATTCCACGGCGCGACGGAACTCCTGCAGGTTGAAAGCGGCGACCTGCTGCTGACCATCAGAATCGCCGGTAAAGAGCAGACGGCAGGCGAGCTTCAACTCGAGTTCTTCACCCAGGATGCTGTACTGGTTCGCGAATCAGCAGTACGAACCTGAGCTATGTTTTCGCGCACTTATCGCGCTGTAATTACTCTGCCTCCGGTTACCTGGGTGGCAATGTTCCTGCTCGTGCCCTACATTCTGATGTTTTGTTACAGCTTCTGGTCAGTTTCTTCTCTGCAGGTAATTGTTCATTCCTGCTCGCTGGCGAACTATCGCGAACTCCTTTCCAAAAGCGTTTATCTCCAAACCTTGTTTCGTTCCATGTGGATCGCAGCGCGCGTCACCTTGTTCTCGCTGCTCCTGGGCTACCCGCTCGCGTACTACGTTTCGTTCCAGTCAGGGAAAAGAAAAGATCTGCTCTATCAATTAGTGATCATTCCTCTGTGGGTGAGTTATCTGGTGCGAGCCTATGCATGGAAGACCGTTCTCGGCAGCGACGGCGTCCTTAATACCTTGCTGCAATACATCCACGTCAGTCAGCACCCACTCGGGTTTCTGCTCTACAGCCCCTTTGCGGTTGTCCTTACCCTCACCCACATCTACACGCCTTTCACGTTTCTGCCCATCTATGCGTCGCTTGAACGCATTCCTCGCAATCTGATCGAGGCCTCGCACGATCTCGGCGCTTCCTCCTGGCAGACGTTTCGTACTGTAATCCTGCCTTTGTCTGTTCCCGGCGTACTTGCCGGAGCAACCTTCGCTTTCGTTCTCAGCCTGGGAGATTTTCTGGCGCCGCTCTTGCTGGGTGGACCGAGCGGAATCATGATCTCGAACATCGTGGTCAGCCTGTTCGGCGCGGCTTATAACTGGCCTCTGGGTGCCGCCATTTCATTCTGTATGCTCGCCATTGTGGTCGGACTTCTGTTTTTCTCAGAGCGCCTGGAAAAAAAATGGAGCTTCAGGTGAAACAGTCGCGTCCGCTCGCCTGGTATGCGGCCCTTGTTTTTGCGTTCTTGTATCTGCCCATCATTATCCTGATCGTTTATTCGTTCAACGGCCAGGGCGTGGGTGGATTTCCGCCGCGCGATCTAACCCTGAAGTGGTATCGCCTTCTGTTTTCCGATGGCGCAATCTGGGACTCTGTCTGGAACAGCCTGTTGGTTGCGGCAGCTGCTGTGGCCATTGCGCTTCTGTTCGGTATTCCCGCGGCACTTGCACTTGATCGCGCGGAATTTCCCGGCAAGACTCTGTTCCGGCGCATTGTGCTGCTCCCGCTTATTCTTCCCGGAATTATCACCGGGCTTTCGTTGCTCATGCTGTTCCGCGAGGCGGGCGTGAAACTCAGCCTCATCACTATCATCCTTGGCCATGGCACGGCTCTCATCTCGGTGGCGACAACCGAAATCTTCGCCGGCCTGCAGAAGTTCGAACGTGCCCAGGAAGAAGCTTCGCTCGATCTTGGCGCCAACTACTGGCAAACCTTCCGGCGCGTAACCCTTCCTAACCTGCGGCTTTCGATTATCGGAGCCGCGCTGCTCATCTTTACCCTCTCCATGGATGAGATCGCCGTCAGCTTCTTCTTGATCGGTCGCGCTAACACCTTACCGCTCGAAATCTGGGGACGCCTGCGCCGCGGTATCACTCCCGAGATCAATGCGATCTCCACCATCATATTTGCCTTTTCTTTGTGCGCGATCGTGGCTTGGTACCGGCTGAGAATGCGATCAGAGTCCGGCCAGGAAATAACCGATGAATTGCTGCGGTCTACGAAACTCTGATACCCAGTCGTAGTAAATTGGTATCAGAGACATATTTGTGCTCATCCGAAACATTGCCATCATCGCCCACGTAGACCACGGCAAGACCACGCTGGTTGACGCCATGCTCCGTCAGAGCGGCACTTTTCGCGCCAATGAAAGTGTCATCGAGCGTGTCATGGATTCCAACGAACTCGAACGTGAACGTGGAATCACCATCCTGGCCAAAAATACCGCTGTGTTCTACCACGGTCTGAAGATCAACATTGTGGATACGCCCGGCCACAGCGACTTCGGCGGCGAAGTCGAGCGCGCTCTCAAGATGGTAGATGGGGTCATGCTGTTGGTGGATGCCAGCGAAGGCCCGTTGCCCCAGACCCGCTACGTGCTCGGCAAAGCGCTGGAAGCGAACCTGCCTCCCATCCTGGTCATCAACAAGATCGATCGAGCCGACGCCCGTCCGCAGGAAGTGCTGAACGAAGTTTACGACTTGTTCATTGATCTCGACGCGAAAGAAGAGCAGCTCGATTTTCCAGTTCTCTACACCAATGCGAAGGCCGGCACGGCGTCATCTGACCCAGGCAAAGGCGAAGACCTTCAGCCGCTTTTTGAGGCCATCGTGAATACGATTCCGCCACCGGCCGGCGATGCGGCCAGCACTCTTCAGATACTGGTAGCGAATCTCGATTACAGCGACTATCTTGGCCGTCTGGCCATAGCTCGGGTGTTTAACGGAACACTCCGCACCGGCGAAGACGTTGCCATTGCCAAACTTGACGGCACCCTCCAGAAAACCAGAATCACCAAGCTGTTCTCCTTCTCCGGCCTGAAGCGTACCGACAGCACGGAAACTATACTGGGCGACATCGTTTCCATCGCAGGCGTCGAAGGGATCACCATTGGCGAAACCATCACCAGCGCGGAGACTCCTGCGCCGCTTCCACCCATCACCATCGATGAACCTACCATCGCCATGCAGTTCACGGTGAACACGTCGCCGTTCGCGGGCAGGGAAGGCAACTACGTCACTTCGCGCAACCTACGCGAGCGCCTGGAAAAAGAGCTGCTCACTAATGTTTCACTGCGAATGGAAGAGACCGGCAGCACCGACTCCTTTAAAGTCATGGGCCGTGGCGAGCTTCAGCTTTCCATCCTTATAGAGATGATGCGCCGCGAAGGCTATGAGCTGATGGTTGGTAAGCCGGAGATCGTTACCCGGCGCGTGGATGGCAAGCTGATGGAGCCGGTCGAACAACTCAC
>Ga0136846_1224515_pt1 | contig 19212 bp, 20 predicted proteins | sample HopSoiMetagenom2_FD_96841 | JGI IMG/M metagenome (GOLD analysis project Ga0136846, IMG submission 96841) | Grasslands soil microbial communities from Hopland, California, USA - 2 Assembly 2016 (version 4) | ecosystem: Environmental > Terrestrial > Soil > Grasslands | place: USA: Hopland...
CCGGGCCGTCTGGATGCGTCAGGATCTCGAAAAGGAGGCTGTGGCGAGCTTCCCGGCGTGCTCCCTGCGGCGAGAGCTTGGCAACAAGATCCTGACTTGTGTCAATTATCGGAGGCGCGGCCCGCGGGTCCTGCCCCTTTCGAGGGATCTTTCCGCGGCTACACTCCTTGGTGTCCGGCCGCTGGCCGGGTCTCTAGGGTCTTTCTGTTGCCAAAGCCTCGATTCGTCATCGCGCTCCTCTGCGCCCTGGCGGCGCTCACCGCGCCTGCCGCGGCGTTCGGCAGCGCGACGATGTTCATGGGCGCGGCCGAGGACGAGGGCCGCAACGCAGATCCGCAGGTCGCGATGGCGAAGATGCAGCTGGCGAAAGCTGCCGGGTTCGACACGATCCGGGTCACGGCGAACTGGTCGACCGGGCTGAGCGCAGTGCCGCAGGGTCAGCTGCAGGCGCTCCAGTCGATCGCGGCGGCCGGCGTCTTCCTCGACATCCGCATCGTCGCGACGGTGATGCCGATCGGCAGCAGCGTGACGCCGCTCACCGCGACTGCGCGCACGCAGTTCGCCCGCTTCGCCGCGGATCTCGTCCGCAAGGTGCCGACGATTCGCGAGTACATCGTCGGCAACGAGCCGAACCTGAACCGGTACTGGCTGCCGCAGTTCGGGCCGCAGGGCGAGGACGTCGCTGCGTCGTCCTATGTCCAGCTGCTGGCGCGCTCGTACGACTTGATGAAGGCAGCGGACCCGAACATCTTCATCGACGGCGGCTCGGTCTCCCCCCGCGGCATCGACCGGCCGGGCACAGGTCGCGACACGCACTCGCCCACCGCGTTCATCACCGACATGGGCACCGCCTACCGGGCGCTGAAGCGCAAGAAGCCGATCATGGACGGCTTCGCGTTTCATCCGTACGGTGAGAACTCGAGCACGCCGCCCACGCTCGTGCACACGAGCGGGACATCGCTTGGGCTGTCCGACTATCCCAAGCTCGTCGCCCTGCTCGGGAAGGCATTCGACGGCACCGCGCAGAAGGGCTCGAAGCTGCCGATCCTCTACGACGAGTACGGGGTCGACTCGCAGATCCCCGTGGCCAAGCGAAACTTCTACGGCGGCACCGAGCCGGCGACGACGAAGCCCGTCCCGGAGGGCGTGCAGGCGGCGTACTACGACGAGGCGCTGCGGATGGCGGCGTGCCAGCCGACCGTCCGAGGCTTCCTGATCTTTCACGTGACCGACGAGACCGACCACAACCGCTGGCAATCGGGCGTGTACTACGCAGACGGCACCCCGAAGTCGAGCCGCGCGCTGGTCAAGAGCAGCATCGGCGCCGTCCGTGACGGCGCGTTCGAGTGCGGCGAGCCGCCCGTGACGGACGAGACGTTCGGCTGGGTGCTCATCGCCCACTCCCACTAGAGCTAGCATCGTCCGCATGGAGGGGCAGTACGTCGCCTACACCTTCTTCCGGATCGACCCGGCCTGGCGCCGGCTTCCCGTCGAGGAGCGCGCCGCGGGCAAGGACGCATTCGCCGAGATCGTCGAGGACTGGGCTGCGCGAATGGATGCGCTGCGGGCGTACACCGTCACGGGCGTCCGGCCCGACTGCGACTTCTTCCTCTGGCGGATCACGCAGCGCTACGAGGATCTCGGCGAGCTCGGGACGGCCCTGAACGCGACGCCGCTGGCGGGCTGGCTCGAGACGCCGTACTCGTACCTCGCCACGACGAAGCCCTCCGAATACACGCGGGCGCGCCGCCCCCTCCGAGTCGTTCCGAAGGGGTCCACGTACCTCGTCGTTTACCCGTTCGTGAAGGTCCGCCCGTGGTACGCGCTGCCGCCGGACGAGCGCCAGCGCGCGATGGACGAGCACATCCGCATCGGCGCGGAGTTCCGGACGATTCACAACCACACGACCTACTCGTTCGGCATCGACGACCAGGAGTTCATGACAGCCTTCGAGTGCGACGAACCTGCGGACTTCATGCACCTGATGCTGACGCTGCGTGACAGCGAAGCATCCCGCTACACGGAACGCGACACGCCGATCTTCGTCGGCCAGCACGTCGACATCCGCGGCGCGCTGGACGCGCTCGACGGCGCCTCGTCGCGCGTCGAGGCGTAGCTACAGGCTCGGCGCCGACGCCGGCAGGCTCGCCTAGGCCGGGCGCGCTGCGTGCTGTCGCCAGCGCTTGAGCTGGCGCAGGCCGATCGCCGCGGGGAGCAGCGGCAGCCAGAGGTTGAAGATGCGGTAGGCACAGACGGCCAGGACCGCTTGCGCGAGCGGAATCCCGGCCCAGGCGAGTGCAAACGAGACGAGCGCCTCGACGGAGCCGGCGCCGCCGAGTGGCAGCGTGCGCCTCGTCAGCGCGTAGCCGGTCGCGTAGCCGATCACCAGGGCAGGGAGATCGGGCGACTCGTGGAAGGCGCGGAGGCACGCCCACAGACAGCCAATGTCACCCGCCCAGTAGAGCGTCGTGCCGACGAACGCCCCGCCGTGGTCGGCGCCCTGCTGCGCGAGGTGGCGAAGCATGTTGACGGCGTCCAGGGCGTGTCGAAGTGCGGCACGCCAGCCGCGGCCGTCCCGGACACGGTGTCGAAGGCCGACCGCAGCGAACGCGGCGGCGAAGCCGAGCGGCACTGCGATCGCCCACGGCAGGGTGAAGCCGAGACTCGGATGTGTCGAGCCGCGAGCGAGAACGATGACCGCCGCCAGTGCGGCCACGGGCGCGAGCACCGCGTACTCGAGCGCGCCGAGGCCCAGCACACGGACACGCGCCTCGCGCGGGTCGAGGCCCGCGTCCTCGAGCGCGTGCCGGTCGACGACGAAGCCGCCGCGGATCACGAAGACGCCGAAGCCGGCGGCGACGATCGCACCGGCCCGGCCGATGCCGAGACGCGGTCCCCCCTGCACGCGCGCGACCTCCCGGTAGGCGACGACATAGCCGAAGTACGCCGCGACCTCCATCCCGAAGGCGACGGGGAGCCAGATCGGGTCGAGGTGAACGAGCTGGCGGTAGACGGTGTGGAAGCCGGCGGCCCACGCGATGCCGATGACCGCGGCCAGCGCCAGCGCCGCGCCGATCAGGACGAGGAGCGCGTGCTGCGCGGTGTCCCGCTCGAGATGCGGCGCCGGCCGGAGGAGTCTTTTGACCTTCACTCCGGTGGGGGATCGGTCGCCGCGCCAGCCATGACGACCCCCGGGCGGTTAGATCCCGTAATGGTGGCGGTCTCGCCACACGCGCCACATGGCGAAGCCCGCGCCCGCGAGGACGCCGACGAAGCCGAGCGCCTCGTAGCCCGGCACGCCGTGCCAGAAATAGACGGCGAGCGCCGCGACGATCAGCACCGCCGAACCGTAGAAGACGACGAGCTCGCGCCGCGACCAGGTGGCGATCTCGTCGCGCCGGTCGCGCCACATCAGGAAGATGAAGAACGCCAGCGCGAGGAAGAACGCGACCCGCAGCAGCATCCCGATCGCGAGCGCCGCCGTGTACAGGTTCAGCAGCATGATCACGAGCACGATCGCCGCGATGATCAGGAACCCCCGCAGCGTCGGCCGGTCGGCAAGGAACTTGCCCACGAACGTAGGCTAGCTCTAGTTCCGAACCACGACCAAAGGAAGGGAACCCGTGATCGAAGAAGGCAAGGCCGCTCCGGACTTCGAGCTGCAGAGCGACAGCGGCCAGACGGTGAAGCTCTCCGCGCTGCGCGGCAAGCCGGTCGTCCTCTACTTCTATCCCAAGGACGACACGCCCGGCTGCACGACGGAGGCTTGTGAGTTCCGCGACGCGTACGACGTCTTCCGCGAGCGCGGCGCCGAGGTGCTCGGGGTCAGCCCCGACGACGTCACCTCCCACGAGAAGTTCAAGACGAAGTACGAGCTGCCCTTCACGCTGCTCGCCGACCCGGACCACACCGTCGCGGAGGAGTACGGCGTCTGGGGCGAGCGGAAGTTCGCCGGGAAGACGTACATGGGCATCAACCGTTCGACGTTCATCATCGACGCCGACGGCAAGATCGCCCGGGCGATGCTCGGCATCAAGGCGGCCGGCCACGCCGCCGAGGTGCTCGAGTCACTGCCGTAAGTCACTCGTCCGGGTGACGGCAGCCCGCCGCGGCGGTGGAACACTCGGGACGGCGGCCCGATGCAGCTTCGCCTCTCCGACCCGAGCTACACGGACCGTCTGGCGCACTTCCTGCGGAGTCTTGGCCAGACGGTGCTTTCGTCCGGTCCCACGCAGCTGGACGTCGAGACGCCGCGGTCCGAGCTCGAGATCTACCTACGGGTTTGGCGCGTCCTCTACCCGGACGCCGACGTCCAACTGGGCGGCAACGGCGTCGACGACGCGCCCGACGCGTAAGGCCGCACCGCGCCGACGTATGCCATCGCGTAGCGCGTGTCGTACAGGCTCGAGACCTTGACGACGTCGCCCGTATGCGGCGCCTGGATGAAGGAGCCGTTGCCGACGTACATCCCTTCGTGCTGCGGGACGCCGATCGCGTTCGCGTGGAAGAAGACGAGGTCGCCGGGTTGCAGCTGGTCGCGCGCGACGCGGCGCCCCTCGTAGTACTGGAAGCCGGTGTAGTGCCCGAGCTTGATCCCGAGCTGCCCGTACACGTACATCGTCAGGCCGGAGCAGTCGAAGCCCGACGGAGTCGCTCCGCCCCAGACGTATGGGACGCCCAGATACTGGTACGCGAGCGCGACCGCCTGGCCGCCGAGGGTGTTCGTGGGAACGTCCGGCAGCGGTACCGGCTGGCGCGGCATGAACGTCGGCACGCCCGCGAGCGACGCCTGCGCCGCCGGCAGCTGCGGCAGTCCGAGCACGGCGGCGGCTTGTCCGCTGCCGGAGCTCGGATGTGCGGCTCGTGCCATTCCGACCAGCAGCTGCGTTCCCGGGGCGAGCCCGAGCGACGGGTCCGAGACGAATGCGCGCAGAGCGACCAGGCCCGACCCGGTGCGGCCAGGTGAGACGGCCTCCTGCAGCGCGACGATGTAGCTGCCGCCGCCGAGGGAGATGAGCGCGTTCGGCCCGACGACGTAGCCGGTGCCGTCGACGACGAGCCCCTCGACCCGCGCCCCGGAAAGACCACGGGCCGGGACGACGAGCCGTCTGACGGTGACGCGGCCGTTGAACATCGAGACGTCGCGCAGTTCGACGCGCGCCGCCGTCGCCCGCGACCAGCCGATCCGCAGGACCGAGCCGTCGGCCGGGTAGGCAAACGCGCCGCCGGCTGCCTCGCCCATCAAAGCGCCGTCGGTTCCGCGCACCTCGGCAAGGCCGAGCGTTCCTGCCCGCGCGGGTGCCGCGAGAAGAAGAAAGACTGCCGCTACCCCCGCCGCTCGACGAACCATCGAGGGGCCGAGTCTACTGCCAGAGGCGGCAGGCGCGAGCACACATCACGTGGTGAGCCCGACGCCTTCGCGTGCCGGATGGCCAACGCGTGTCATAGCGGAGTTGCTATGCAAAGCGGAGTATGTGCGCAGAGAGCACTGCGGCGCTCTCTACCCACATCTGAGACACAGAAGGTTCTCATGGGCCTTCGCTTCTCGTCCGCGAACCAATGATCGCGACCGGGGGCGGCAGCCTGTCCATCGCTGCCGCCGACGCATGACCCAGATCGTCGCTCCGGGCGCTAAGCCCCGACCATCTCGTGAACCGCGAACTCCTTGATGTCGGGTGGCCCCTGCGGCTCAACTCCCGCGGCCGCCATTCCGTCCACGATCCGTGGTGCGAAGGCGTCGAAGTCGGCGCGCGACTCCCAGAAGTCGATGATCCCCCAACCACCGTCGATCGGCCCCGAAGCGTGAAAGAGCAGCCCCTTCGGCGCCGTCCGATCGGGATTGGCGTGGTCGTGCGCCTGGTCGAACTGCTGCTCGCTGATTCCCGCGAGCTTGATGCGAATGCCGACAGCCATCGCGAACCCACTTTCATGGAAAGGCAAGACCCCTCACCGACGAGTCTCGCACAGTGTTCGCCAATGTCCTATCGATCGACGCTCACGCTGTCCGTCACGGTAACCCCGTCGGCCACTGCAGCGGTTTGAAGTGGCTATGCGGATGAGAGGACTTGAACCTCCACGGGGTTTCCCCCACACGGACCTGAACCGTGCGCGTCTACCAATTCCGCCACATCCGCGCGGAGGCGCCAGTGTAGCCGTACCATTTGGGGCCTGAAACGGGGTCTCCTCATCTTCGCGACCGCCCTCGCGCTCGCGCCTTCGGCCCACGCCGCCAGCGGAAGCACGGAGGTGATCGTGACGCTGAAAGCGCCTCCGCTCGCCGAGGCGTTCGTCCAGCGCCGCACGCTCGCCTACTCGTCGTTCGCGGAGCCGCACCGGCTCGTGCTGACGACGCCGGCGAGCCGCGTGTACCTCGACCGTCTCGAGACGACGCAGCGTGTCGTCGCCGCGCGCATCCGCGCCGCGCTGCCGGTCGCGCAGACGCGCTGGCACTACGACGTGGTGCTCAACGGCTTCGCCGTGGTCGTGCCGCGTGACCAGGTCGACCGCCTCGCGCAGATCCCGGGCGTGGCCCGCGTGTGGCCGACCTACTCGTACCACTCGCTGCTCGACCGAACCCCGCAGCTGATCGGCGCGCCGACGGTCTGGGGCCCGACGCTCGGCACCGCCGGCGAGGGGATGAAGATCGGGATCATCGACGACGGCATCGACCAGACGCATCCGTTCTTCAGCCCCACCGGCTACACCTATCCGGCCGGCTTCCCGAAGGGCCAAACCGCCTACACGACGCCGAAGGTGATCGCCGCGCGCGCGTTCGCGCCCGCCGGGATCACGTATGCCCGCGCCCACCTGCCGTTCGACGAAGGCAACTCGGAGCACGGAACGCACGTCGCCGGGATCGCCGCCGGAGACGACGGGACGGTCACGAGAACCGGCATCCACGTGTCCGGCATCGCCCCGCGCGCGTACCTCGGGAACTACAAGGCGCTGGGCGTGCCGAGCGAGTTCGGGCTGAACGGGAACTCGCCGGAGCTCGCGGCCGCGGTCGAGGCGGCCGTTCGCGACGGGATGGACGTGATCAACCTCTCGCTCGGCGAGACCGACATCGAGCCGACGCGCGACATCCTCGCGCGGGCGCTGAACGCCGCCGCGGACGCCGGCGTCGTGCCCGCCGTTGCCGCCGGGAACTCCGGGGATCTCGGGCCTGGCTCGATCGACTCGCCCGCGAGCGCTGCGAAGGCGATCGCGGCCGCTTCGTCGACGGGAGGGCACGGGAGCATCGAGACCGACACGGCGTCGGATTTCTCGTCGCTCGGCCCTGCGCCGTACTCGCTCAACTTCAAGCCCGACGTGACCGCGCCGGGTGACGAGGTCGCGTCGTCGGTCCCGGGCGGCGGCTACGCGACGCTGAGCGGGACCAGCATGGCGTCGCCGCACGTTGCCGGCGCGGCCGCCGTTCTCCAGCAGCGCCACCCGAGCTGGTCGCCGGCGCAGATCAAGTCAGCGCTGGTGACAACGGGCGTTCCCGTCTTCGTCACGCGCGAGGTGAGCCCGATCAAGGAGGGCGGCGGACGCATCGACCTCCCTCGCGCCGACCGGCCGCTCCTCTTCACGCAGCCGACGGCGATCTCGTTCGGCCTCCGCCGTCCCGGGACGACCGTCACGCGCACGGTGACGCTCTCGGATGCCGGCGGCGGTGCCGGAGCCTGGACAGTCGCCGTCAGCGGCGGCGCCGGTGCTGTCAGCACGCCGCCGCAAACGTCCGTCCCGGGGTCGGTGCAGGTGCGCCTCGCAGTCGGCAAGCTTGCCGAGCAAGACGTCAGCGGGTTCGTCCTGCTCACCCGTGGGACGGACAAGCGACGCATCCCGTTCTGGTTCCGTGTCGAGCGGCCGCAGCTCGCACGCGAGCGTCACCTACCGCTCGCGCGGCCGGGCACGTACCGGGCCGACAGCTCTCGCGGCGTCGCGCGCGTCAGTTCGTACCGATACCCGGAGGTGCCGCCGGGGCGTCTCTCGCTCCCGGTCTCGCTCCCCGGCCGCGAGCTCGTCTACCGGGTCCACATCCGCAGGCACGTGGCGAACTTCGGTGTCGCCGTCGTCGCGCGAAACCGCGGGGTCGCGGCCGAACCGCGCATCGTGCGCTCCGGCGACGAGAACCGCCTCGCCGGCCTCACTGCCCTTCCCTACGACGCCAACCCGTACCGCGCATCGGAAGGACGGCACCGCCTGATCGTCGGCGTCTTGCAGCCGGCGCCGGGAACGTACGACGTCGTGTTCGACACGCCTGCCCGCGGACGGCCGGGACGCTTTGCATTCCGCTTCTGGGAAGGCGACACGACGCCCCCCGCCGTGCGAGTTCTGGGCGTGCGCCGCGGAGCGCTCGAGCTCCGCGTCACCGACGCCGGCTCCGGCGTGGACGGCGCCTCGCTCGTGGCTCGCATCGACGGAGACGAGAGGTCGATCTCCTTCGCGTCGAACGTGGCCCGTGTCTCGCTCAACGGCCTCGGCCGCGGCCGGCATACGCTCGTCTTCACTGCAGCGGACCACCAGGAGGCGAAGAACAACGAGAACGTCCGCGGGATCCTGCCGAATACGCGCAAGCTTCAGCGCGCGTTCGCGATCCGCTAGCGCTTCCGGTCGGATTCCTCGATCGTCGGGAGGTTGTCGAGGTCGCGCTCGACGCTCGCCGCGAACTCCTCCGTCTCGGTCCGCAGCAGCTTGAGCTGGCTCTTGCGCTTGTTCCGCTCCCGGCGGCTCCGCGCCTCGTTCCCGTAGCGCGCGGACAGACGCGGCCACTCTGCTCCGATCACGGCCGCAACCGCGCACGCCACCAGGGCGATCATCAGCCAGCCCACAACCGGATTCTAGCCACGGGCTAAACCCCGGCCGGGGCTACGCCGATATGGCCCGTATGACCGTCCAGCTCCTCGTCCCGTACATGGTTCTCTGGGCCGCCCTGATGCGCGCCCTCCTCGTGCGGGCGCAGATCGCTCCGCCGATGTGCGCGCGCTGCGGGCTCAAGCTCGAGCGCTCGTCGCTGGGCGAGACAATCTGCCGCTGCCACTAGGGCCAGGGCTACGATCTCCCCGTGAGGGAGATCCTTCCCGAGCTCGAGCGCTGGCGCGCCCGCGGTGACCGGATCGTCGTTGCGACGGTGGTCGCGACGCGGCGGTCGGCCCCGCGCCCTGTCGGCTCGAAGCTGATCGTCTCGGAGACTGGTGAGCTGGCCGGCTCGATCTCCGGCGGCTGCGTCGAGAGCGAGGTCGTCGAGGCCGCGCGCGGTCTGCTCGCCGGCGGTGAGCCGCAGCTCCTCACCTTCGGCATCTCGGACGAGCTCGCGCTCACCGTCGGGCTGCCGTGCGGCGGCGAGATCGACGTCTGGGTGGACGAGCCCGAGCCGGCGCTCCTGGACGAGCTCGCCGACGTCGCGCGGAGCGAGCGCCGGGCGGTCCACTTCGTCGACCTCGGCGACGGCACGCAGCGGCTCTTGCTCGACGGAGACGACGATACTGGCGACGAGCTGATCCGCTTGGGCCACAGCAAGGTGATCGAGCTCGACGGCCGGCGGTTGTTCGCCGATGTCTTCGGGCCGCCGCCCAGGCTCTTCGTTTATGGGGCGGTCGACACGGCCGACGCAGTCTGCGCGGCTGCGAAGGCGATCGGCTGGCGAACGGTCGTCGCTGACGCCAGCGCCCGCTTTGCGACGCCCGAGCGACTGCCCAACGCCGACGAGATCCTCGTCGCCTGGCCGGAGGAGGCGCTCGCCCAGGTGAAGCCCGACCACACGACGGCGATCCTCGTGCTGGCGCACGACGACAAGTTCGACCTGCCCCTGCTGACCGCCGCCCTCGCGACCGACGCGTACTACGTCGGCGCGCTCGGGTCGCGCCGAAACCAGGAGCGCCGGCGCGAGCGCCTCCTCGAAGCAGGCGTGGACGAAGCGGACCTCGACCGCATCAGCGGACCCGCCGGCCTGGACATCGGCGCGCACACGCCGGCAGAGACAGCCGTGTCGATGCTGGCGGAGATCATGGCGGTGCGTGCGGGCCGCGACGGCGGCCGGCTCAAGGACGCCAGCGGCCGCATCCACGTCGAAGTCGCCTGAGACCGGCGACCGCCGCGCACATCAGAGCCGGAGGCTAAGCCAGGCGGAGCCGGCTTAGCCGGAGGCGAACTGATGCGGCTCGGCAACGCGAAGCATCGCCGAGCCGCACGGTCGAGAACAATCGCCGAGCCGCAAAGAGTGCGCGGGCTCCGCCCGCGCACGTTTCCGCGAAGCGCGTAACTAGAACAGTCTCATCGGGAGGCCAGCTAACGGCTGGCCTCCCGATGAGGTCACGAGCCACGTGTCTTGCATGTACAGGCAGTCGTGACCGTTCTCGGCGATCACGTGGGGGTGCATGGAGAAGACCATGTTCTCCCTCAACTCGGTCTCGATCCCCTCGCCGATCTTGGGGTGCTCGATCATCGTCATGCCGATCGAGTGCCCGGTGACGTGGCCCAGGTGATAGCCGCGGTCGGTGAATCCTTTCGACACGGCTCGATGTGCGTCATGCGCAGTCGCACCCGGGCGTAGCGCGGTCTTCGCTGCGTCGAAGTACTCCTCGTACGCTTCGAGCATGCGCGCAACCTCTGCGTTCGGAGTCCCGAGCGCGCGTGACACCTCGACCCAGTGTCCGCCGGGGCCGGCAATCTCGAGCGAGGGAATGCAGAACTCGCCCAGGGTGGTATCGCTGCGCGCGATCGCGAACTCGGCTCCGATCAGCACCATGTTCATCGTCAAGCGCCCGCAGCCCTCGGCGACGAAATAGTCCTCGGCCGGCGCGAGGACCTCCGCCGCGGACTTGCCAGGCGCGTACGCCTCGGCGAACAGCTGGAACCCCTGCGTGTTGATGCGGACCGAGTCGCGCACCGACGCGACCTCCTCGTCGCTCTTGACCGCGCGCGCGAGATCGAACTCCACGTCGAACGGCACGACCTCGACTTTGTGGCTCAGAGCCACGAAGTCGCGCACGGTCAGCACGTAGTCGAGCCCGTAAACGCCGACTCGTCGGCCGCCGAGCCGATCGCCGAGCCACTCGCCGGGGCGGTCGGCGAAGACCTGATCCTCGATCCACGACGTCCCATGCACGCCTACGTAGCGCGCCTCGGCCGGGAAGACGATCGACGGCTCGCCGTCTCGCGGAAGCACGACGTACGCGTAGCGGTGGACGATGCCGAAGCCCGACAGGTACGTCACGGCTCCCTCGAAGCCGGTGTACTCGGAGCCGCACACGACAACCGCGTCGAGGCCGTGCGCGTCCATCGCCTCTCGCACCGCGGCGTAGCGCCGCTCGATCTCGGTAGGGCTCACCACGACCGCTCCAACCCTCTCACGAGCGACCAGATCGCGCGGTTGTGCGGCGTCGGCACGCCGTGCTCGTCGCCGAAGCGGACGATCCCGCCGTTCAGGTAGTCGATCTCGGTCGGGCGGCGCGCTTCCACGTCCTGCAGCATCGACGCCTTGTGGTCGTACGCGACGTCGGGGCGCGCGGCGTGGTCGATCAGGTCTTCCGGGTCGGCGTCCAGCTCGATGCCCTGAGCGGACGCGACGGACTTGCCCTCGTCGACGAGCGCGCTGACGAGAGCGCGCAGCGGCGGATCGTCACAGACGCGGCCGTGCGTCAGCCCCGTGAGCGCCCCGATCGGATTCGTGGAGGCGTTGAAGATCACCTTCCGCCATTGCGGCCCGCGCGCGTCCGCGACCGCGTTCGCCGGCATGCCGCCGCGCGTGCACGCATCCGCAAGCCGTGCGACCTCCTCGGGGGGCGCCGGCTTCGGTTCGAACGGGCCGAAGGTCGTCTCCCCCTTGACGTCCCACTGCACGTGCCCGGGCGCGACGATCTTGCCGGCCGGGAACGTGGTGCCGCGGATCACACGCGGGACATGCTCGGCGATCGCCTCCTCGTTCCCGAGCCCGTTCTGCACCGTCGCCACGCAGCCGTCCGCGAACGCGTGCGCCGTCGCCGCGATCGCCGCCGACGTGTGCATCGCCTTCGTCGCGACGATCCCGAAGTCGCACGCCGGCAGCTCCGACGCGTCCGCCGTCGCGCGCGGGTGGCCCGTGACGTCACCCGCTCCGCTCAGCCGCAGGCCGGTGCGGTTGATGGCGTCGACGTGTGAGTAAGCGAGGTCGTACGCCCAGACCTCGACGTCGTCGAGCTGCGCGAGGTTCGCCGCGAAGAGCGAGCCGACGGCGCCGCAACCGACCACGCAGACCCTCACGAGTACGACGCCTCACGGGCCTTCACGAGCCGGTAGATCGCCGTCTGCAGCGGCGCCTCCACCCCGTGCCGCGCCGCCTCGCGGACGAGCGCCCCGTTGATCAGCTCGACCTCGGTCGGCCGTCGAGCCTCGACGTCTTCGAGCATCGACGGATAGTGGGCGCTGCCGCGCTTCGTCGCCAGCACGTTCATCTCCCACGGATCGTCGTGGAGCTCGACGCCTGCCGCGGCCGCGACGCGCCTGCCTTCCTCGACGAGCTCGTGCACGAGGTGGCCAAGGTCGGCGAGCTCTCCCTCGGCCGCGAAGTGTGCGTCGTGCGGAAGCCCGGTCAGCGCGGCGACGCCGTTCACCGTTGCGTTGAAGATCAGCTTCGACCACTGCGCCGGCCGTAGATCGGGGAGCGCTTCGGCCTTCAGGCCTGAGTCGACGAGCAGGCGGGCTACGGCTTCCACGCGCTCGAACGGCGTGTCGCCGTACGGCCCGATCCATGTTGGCGTGTCCAGGATGTACTCGACGTGCGCGTCGGTGTGCTTCGTTCCGCTCATGAACGTGACGCCCGAGATCAGCGGCCACTCGCCGTGCGTCCGCACGATCTCCTCCGCGCCGAGGCCGTTCTGCACCGTCATGAGCGTCGCTTCCGGAAACCTGCCGCCCAGCTCCGAGGCCGCTGCGTCCACCCCGTTTGCCTTCGTCGCCAGGATGCCGAGATCGAAGTCGGGCAGGTCGCGCGCGTCCGCGGCCGCTGTCACGCGCACCGTGAAGTCGTGCCGGCCGGATACCTGCAGCCCGTGGTCGTTCAGCGCGCGCGCGTGCTCGGGACGACGCGTGAGCACGAGGACGTCCGTCACCGTCGCGAGATGCGCGGCGAAGAGGCTGCCTATCGAGCCGGCGCCGACGACGCAGACCCTCACGCGAATTTCGTCTGCAGATACTGCAGGTACGGCTCGGGATCCAGGTCCGAGCCGGTGACACGTCGGAGTAGCTCGCGGGGCGGATACACGCTGCCGTGGCGATAGACGTGCTCACGCAGCCATTCGCGCAGCGGCGAGAACTCTCCGCGCGCGAACTGCTCCTCGAGGTCGCCGAGGTCGCGGCGCGCGACCTCCCAGATCTGGACGGACGCGACGTTGCCGAGCTGGTACGTGGGGAAGTAGCCGAAGAGCCCGATCGACCAGTGCATGTCCTGCAGCACGCCGTGCGCGTCGTCCGGGACGTCGACCCCGAGGTACTCCTGCATTCGCGCGTTCCAGGTCTCCGGCAGGTCGCGGATCGCGAGCTTCCCGGCGAGCAGCTCCTGCTCGAGCTCGAAGCGCAGGATGATGTGCAGGCCGTACGTGGCCTCGTCGGCGTCGCCGCGGATGAGGCCGGGCCTGATCGCGCTCACGGCGCGGACGAAAGCTTCTTCGTCCACCGAGCCGAGCGCCTCCGGGAAGAGAGGCTGCAGCTGCGGATAGAACCAGCGCCAGAAGCCGCGGCTGCGGCCGACGAGGTTCTCCCACATCCGGCTCTGCGACTCGTGGATCGCGCTCGAGGTACCGCGTGCAAGCGGCGTCCGCGCAAGCCGCGCGTCGACGTCGGCCTCGTAGACGCCGTGGCCGAATTCGTGCATCGTCGAGAACAGCGACGTCAGATCGCCTGCATCCGTGTGCGTCGTCAGCCGGATGTCGCCCGCGCCGGGCTTCGACGCGAATGGGTGCGGCGTCTCGTCGATCCGCCATGTCTGGGGGTCGTAGCCGAACGCGTCCAGCACCCGCACGCCGGCCTCCTGCTGGCGTTCGACCGGGAAGCGGCCCTCGAGCGCGACGCCTCCGTCGCGGCGGTTCGCGATCAGCGGGACGAGAACCTCCTTCAGGCGGTCGAAGACGCGCTGCACCTCGGCGGTGGTCATTCCCTCCTCGTAGTCGTCGAGCAGCACGTCGTACGGCTTCTCGATGTCGGGAAAGCAGTCGATGTAGCGGAGCTTGAGCTCGAGCTGCCGCTCGAGGTGCGGCACGAACGACGCGAAGTCGGATGCGGCCTTGGCCTTGTCCCAGGCCGCGACCGCCACACCCGCCGCATGCGCCATCTCCGCGGCGAGGTCGCTCGGCACGCGCCGCGCCCGGTCCCATTCGTGCCGTGTCAGCCGAACGAGCGCCGCGTCGGTCTCGTCAGCAACGCCGTCGAGCTCCGCGAGCAACTCGCCCACCTCGTCGGAGACGAAGCGTTCGTGCGCGATGCGCGTGAGCGTCGCGACGACGTTCGCGCGCGCCTCGGCGCCGTCGGGCGGCATCGAGACACGCGAGTCCCAGTCGGCGACGGCTTCGGCGTGCTGGACGTCGGCGATCTCTCCGAGGATCGACTTGAGCCGGTCGAGCGGCGACGAGTCGACGGGCCGGCTCACGCCACTTGCGGAGCGAGCTTCTCGCGGAGGTAGCGCAGGTACGGCTTCGCGTCGATCCGGCTGCCGGTGACGCGCTCGATCGTCTCCTGGGGCGTGTACCTCGCGCCCAGCGTGTACAGATGCTGCCGCAGCCACTCACGCAGGTCGCCGAACTCGCCGCGTTCGAAGCGCTCGTCCAAATCCCCCAGATCCTCGAGCGCCCGCTCCCAGATCTGCACGGAGATGACGTTCCCGAGGGCATAGGTCGGGAAGTAGCCGAGCGCGCCGCCCGCCCAGTGCATGTCCTGCAGCACGCCGCGCGCCGCGTCGGGGACGTCCACCGCCAGGTACTCGTCCATGCGCGCGTTCCACGCGTCCGGCAGGTCGGGGATCGCGAGCCGGCCGTCGATCAGGTCCTGCTCGAGCTCGAAGCGCAGGATGATGTGCAGGTTGTATGTGACCTCGTCGGCGTCGATGCGGATCAGCGAGGGCTGCACCTTGTTCACAGCGCGGTAGAACGTCTCCTCGTCGATCGAGCCGAACTGCGCGGCGAACGCCTGCTGCAGACGCGGATAGAACCACCGCCAGAACGCGCGGCTGCGCCCGACGAGGTTCTCCCAGGTCCGGCTCTGGGACTCGTGCACGGCGAGCGAGACGCCGGTGTGGAGCGGCGTCCGCGCGAGCGAGCGGTCGACCCCCCACTCGTAGACGCCGTGCCCGAACTCGTGCATCGTGGCGAACAGCGACGAGAGGTCGTGTGGACGGAAGTTCGACGTCAGCCGGATGTCGCCGGCGCCCGGCGTCGTCATGAACGGGTGACCGGTCTCGTCCAGCCGCCACTCGTCCTCGGAATAGCCGAACGCACGCACGATCTCGAGCCCGAGCTTGCGCTGCGTCGCGGGATCGAACTCCCCGCGGAGGAACGAGTCGTCGACGTCGCCGGCGTCGCGGATCTCCTCGATCATCGGCACGAGCTCGTCCTTCAACTCCGTGAAAACCTGCCGCACCTCGGCCGTCTTCATCAGCGGCTCGTAGTCGTCGAGCAGGACGTCGTACGTCTCGTCGCCCGCCGGGAAGCACGAGACGTAGCGGTGACGTAGCTCCAACTGCGCCTCAAGATGCGGTCGCAGCTGCTCGAAGTCCGAGCTCTCCTTCGCCGGGCCCCAGGCGGAGAGCCCGAGCGCCGAGGCGCGGCGCATCTCGCCGACCAACTCGGGAGAGACACGCGTGGCCTTCTCGTACTCGCGCCGGGTCGTGCGGATCAGGCTCGCCTCGAACGAGTCGTAGCCGGAGCTCTCCTCGAGCCCGCGCAGCTCCTCGAGCAGACGGCCGACCTCGTCGTCGATGAACCGCTCCTGAGCGAGGCGGCTCACCGTCCCCAGGGCCTCGGCCCGTGCCTCGGCCCCGCCCGGCGGCATCATCACCCGCTGGTCCCAGACCAGCAGGGTCGCGGCCTTGGTCAGGTCGCTGACCTCCGCCAGCCGTTCCCGAAGACGATCGAACGGAGACCCCGTCACGCCGAGAACTTTGTCAGAACGCTTCGCATCAGCGCTCGCGGTACCGGGAGCTCGCGGCCGCCCGTGAGCCCGGAGGGCCGCAGGATCAGGACGAGCGCCATCAGCGCGCCGACGACGACGATTCGCGTGCCCGAAGGCAGGTCCAGCGTGCGGCCGAGAACGTTGACGCCGTTCTCGGCCTCCGCGAGGAACGAGTCGACCGCGCTGACGGCGACCGCGCCGACCACGGCGCCCCAGAGGCTCGTCACGCCGCCGATCACGAGCATCGCCAGCGTGATGAAGGTGAGGTCGAGATAGAACGACTCCGCGTTCGCCGGCAGTAGATGGACGTACAGGCCGCCGGCCAGCCCGGCGACCGCGCCCGAGACAGTGAACGCGACGAGACGCTGGACGTACACCGACACCCCGACGGCGCGCGCGGCCGCGGCGTCCTCGCGCGTTGCGCGAAGCATCCTGCCGTAGCGGCTCCACTGGTAGAGGAAGGCCACGGCGATCGCAACGAGGGCGCCGACGCACGCCTGCAACAACCCGGTCGTCTCCGGCACGGCCGAGAACGTGTTCAGGCCGGGGCCGATCCTCTCCCAGTAGCGCAGCACGTTGTGGGTGATCTCGAGAACGCCGAAGGTCGCGATGCCGGCCGCCAGCCCCGAGAGCCTCATCAGCGGCAGCCCCACGATCAGCGCATAGACGCATCCCACCGCCGCCGCGAGCGCGAGCGACGGCACGTTGCCGACGGTCGTGTCGCGCAGGAAGCCGGCGAGGCTCGGCATGATCGCCGGCTTCTCGCCCGCGGGCATCGACAGGATTCCGGCCGTCCAGGCGCCGACTGCCACGAAGCTGACGTGGCCGAACGACACGACGCCGGAGTTCCCGATGAAGATGTACAGCGCGACGACGATCACGACGTTCACGAGCGCCGTGATGACGTACGTCTGCGTCGAGCTCGAGACCGTCGCACCGAACAGCGCCACCAGCACGACGAGTACGACGGGGCCGGCCAGCTCGAATCCGGCGCCGAAGCGCCTCATACGCGCTCCACCGCCTGCGCACCGCGGCGCGCGAAGAGCCCGGCCGGCCGGATCAGGAGAACGAGGATTACGGCCGCGAAAAGGAACGAAGGGAGGTACTGACTCTGGTCCGTCGGTAGCGCGCCGCCGAGGAAGCCGGAGGCGAAGCCGATCGCGAAGCCGCCGAGCGTCGCGGACACGAGCCGGTTCATTCCGCCCAGCACGACACCGGCGAGCACGAGAATCGTGTCGCGGAGCGCGAAGTCGGGCGTGACGAGCGGCGTTTGCACCGTCATCAGCACGGCGACCGTCGCGGCCAACAGCCCGGAGATCAGAACGGCCGAGCCGATCACCCGGTGCGCACGCACGCCCAGCAGGCGGGCGGTGCGAAAGTCGAGCGCGGCCGCGCGCATGTGCAGGCCGACGTTCGTGCGCCCGAGCAGCAGGACGAGTGCGACGAGACAGCCTGCAGCCACTCCCGTCGCGACGAGCGAGATCTTGCGGACGTCGACGCCGCCGACGGTCCACGGCTGGTTCAACGCCGACAGCGAAGCGGCGATCTTGCCGAGCGACCCGAACCAGAGCAACGCGATGCTCTGCAAGAGGAACGCAACTGCGAACGTCGCGACCAGCATCACCGCGGGTGTCTGCGTGCGCAGCGGCCGGAAGACGAGCCAGTCCATCGCGACGGACAGCACCACGACGACGGCGAAGCACAGGAGGATGCCGATCCACACCGGCCAGCCGCGCTCGTACGCGAACGCCAGCGCATACGCGCCCGCCATCACGAGCTGCCCGTACGCGAAGTTGACCAGCCGCAGCACGCCGAAGACGAGGCCGATGCCCACTGCCATCAGCGCGTAGATGCCGCCGAGCCCGAACGCGTCGGCGAGCGTCTGCCAGTCGGCGCCGAGAAAGGTCGCGATCATGCGAAGTACGCGGACACCAGCGTGTCGCTGTCGTTCGCCGCCTCCGGGCCGAGCGTGAGCCGGAGCCGGCCGTTGGAGAGGACGTGCGAACGGTCGGCGAGGGCGACGGTTCGCTGCGCGCGCTGCTCGACGAGCAGGATCGCGATGCCACGGTCGCGGATCTCCTCCAGTGCCGCAAACACGGCGTCGACCATCTGCGGCGCGAGGCCGAGCGAAGGCTCGTCGAGCAGGAGCACCTCGGGCCGGGCGACGAGCGCACGCGCGATCGCGAGCTGCTGCTGCTGGCCGCCGGACAGGGCCCCGGCGTGGCGCTTGCGAAATTCCTCCACGATCGGGAAGAGCTCGTACACGCGCGTGAGGTCGCCGCCGGGGCGGCCGGCCGAGCCCAGGCGGAGGTTCTCCTCCACCGTGAGCTCGGCGAAGATCCGGCGGCCCTCGGGCACGAGGGCGATCCCGAGCCGGGCGACGTCCTCGGTCCTACGCCCGACGATGGAGTGGCCGTGCAGCCGCACGTCGCCGGCGGCGGGCCGGACGAGGCCCATCAATGCCTGCAGCGTCGACGACTTGCCCGCGCCGTTCGGCCCGATCAGCCCGACGATCTCTCCGCGGTCGACGGTGAGAGACAGGCCGCGCACGGCCTGAACGGCCCCGTGCCGGACCTCGAGCTCCTCCAGCTCGAGCACCGGCGTGCTCATTCGGCCACCGCGCTCTCGCCGAGGTACGCGGCGGCCACGTCGAGGTTCCCCCGGATCTCCGTGGGAGTCCCCTCCGCGAGCGTCCGGCCCTGGTCGAGCACATGGATGCGATCGCAGATCTCCATGATGAGGGCCATGTTGTGATCGATGAGCAGCACGCCGGCTTCACGCTCGCGCACGGCGCGCACCACCAGCGACAGCGCCGGCAGCTCCGATTCGGGCAGGCCGGCCGCCGGCTCGTCGAGCAGGACGAAGCGCGGCTCCGTCGCGAGTGCACGTGCGACGCCGAGCCGCCGCTCGTCGCCCTGGGCGAGCGTGTCGGCAGGTGCGTCCGCGTTGGCGGCCAGATCGAGCGCCTCGAGAAGCTCGTCAGCCCGGGCCCTGGCGGCGCCCGGGGCCGCCCCGGCTCCGAGAGCGGCGACCTCGACGTTCTCGCGGACCGAGAGCGCCCGGAACGCATGGCTGTGCTGGAAGGTGCGTGCC
>Ga0136846_1213374_pt1 | contig 19210 bp, 21 predicted proteins | sample HopSoiMetagenom2_FD_96841 | JGI IMG/M metagenome (GOLD analysis project Ga0136846, IMG submission 96841) | Grasslands soil microbial communities from Hopland, California, USA - 2 Assembly 2016 (version 4) | ecosystem: Environmental > Terrestrial > Soil > Grasslands | place: USA: Hopland...
AAGCTGATCGACCGCTATCCCAGCAGCACCGCCGCGGCGCACGCCCGGGATGCTCTCGCCCGCATCAAGCGGGAGATGCTCGCCGCCGAGGAAGACATGCCGCCCCGTTAGGCGGCAGGCCTCGTCGTCAGCTCGCTGGTAGGGCGAAGACGGTGAACGTCACCGCGTTGAAGCGCGACGTCGCGGTGATCGTCGCGCTGCCCGGGTTGGGACCGACAGTGATCACGTTCGTGGCCAGCCCAGTGGAATCGGTGGTGCTACTGGTGGCCTGAAGCTGCCCGCTCGAGGTGGACCAGGTTACGCCGATACCGCTCATTGGATTGCCAAAGCGGTCCGTCGCCCGCGCCGTGAGCGTCAACGGAACGCCGACGATCGCCGCCGCACCGTCGCCGCCGTAGGCGAAGAGACTGCCGGTGGTATCGGCGACGATGATCACCGTGAACTGGCGTGTCGCCGACGCGGCCGAAGCGGTGACCGTCGCGCTTCCAACCTTCGCCGGCGACCGGTAGACGGTGCTCACCTGGCCATTGGCGTCGGTGGTGTCGACGACGGTCTCGATCGAGCCGCCGCCGCTCGGGACACTCCAGCGCACCGGTACGTTCGGCAGCGGCGAGCCGTCGGCATTCATGATGGAAGCAACGAGTGGCGTCGACGCCTTGTTGCCGGCGAGCAGCGTCTGCGAGTCTCCCGACACGATGTTCACGGATGCCGGAACGGATGGTCCGAGCTTCTTGTCGCCGCAGGCCCCGAGGGCGGCACCTAACGAGAGAAGCGCCAGGCTCGCTACGGCCCGCGCGAGTGGCGACGGTGGCGGACGGTGCATCAAGGGGCTTCGATGTAGATGGTGAATGACGTCGTCCAGAACTGGGCGACGGTGGCCACCACCGTCGCCGCGCCGGTCCGCGGGCCGGCGGTATAGGTCATCCTCGCAACGCCGGACGCGTCGCTCGTGGAGAGCGCGTTGGCGACCGTACCGCCGCCGCTGGTCACCGTCCAGGTCACCGGCGCAGCGGCGAGGGGAGACCCATTCTGGTCCGTCACGAGCACCACGAGTGGGTTGGCCGCCGGCGACCCGACCACGGCGAACTGACTGTTGCCGCTGACGGCAGTGACGCCGCCAGGCACAGGCGGACCTTCGGCGTTGGAGTTGCACGCGCCGAGGGCGAGGGCAAAGGCGAGGAGCGCGAACGAGGCTCGCGGTCGATGCAGGTTCATCGTGGTGAGAAGGTCAACGGCCAGGGTCGGTCACGAGGGCTCGGACACTCGTACAGTAACGAGGGGACGGGCGTTGGTAGAGTGTCCGCAGGACCCGGGTTCCGAAGTGTTAACCGCGCGCGAGCAGGTTGGCGTCACGGACGAGCACCCAGCGGCCGTCCTGGCCTCGGCGAAAGATGCTGAGCGTCGGGCCCTTCCGGCGAACGCTCTCGCCACTCCCGAGGGGCGTCATCGTCACGGTGAGCTCGGTGCGGGCGTACGCCAGGTCGCCCGACACCACCACCTCGCGAACGTCCGACGACGCTTCGATTCGGTGCGTCGCGAGCGCGCTCTGGCCAGCGCTGAACTCTTCCTTGCCAAAGGAGCGTCCGGCGACGAGGAACTCCACGTCGTCCGACATGAGGGCGAGCACGGCATTGGTGTCGCCTGCCGCGCTGGCGGAGAGCCAGTTGGCGATGACATCGCGGATGGCACGTTCGTCGGGGCTCATGCGGCGCCAAGGTAATGAGCAGGATTCATTGCGTCATCGAGGGTGTCGAGGACGTCTCCGCCGCATCCGGCAGCGCCAGGCCAACGAGGGCGAGCAGCTTGAGAGCGTTCGTCGAGGTGGCGAGACCGGGGCGAAGCCGGTAATCGAAGGTCATCCCGGCGGCGCCGTCGCCCGGCGCGCCACTCACCTGCTCGGTGAAGTGTACGGGTCGTGCGGCGGTCGCGAGCGCGCCATCCGCGGCGAGGGTGAGATCGTGCGTGGTAACGGCGCCGATCGCGTCGGCGCGGACCAGGTGGACGAGCACCGCGCGCGCGGCGATGAGCCGCTCGGCCGTGTTGGTACCGTGGAGAATCTCGTCCAGAAGATAGAGCAGAGGTCGCGCACGATTTCGCGCGCGCGCCGCGTCGACGATCTCCTTCAGCCGCTGGAGCTCGGCCATGAAGAGCGAGACGCCCCGCTCGAGCGAGTCGGCGAGGCGAATGCTCGTCCGCACCTCCACGAGCGGCATCGTTAGGCTCCGCGCGCACACCGGTGCGCCCGCCTGCGCGAGGACGACGTTGAGCCCCATCGCGCGGAGCAGGGTGCTCTTCCCCGACATGTTGGAGCCGGTGACGAGAAGCAGCGTGCCCGTCGGTCCGACGGTGATGTCGTTCCCCACCCGCGTTACCGGTGCGATGAGCGGGTGCCCGAGCATCGTTGCCGTTAGGCTATTCGCGGCCGGCTGGAGCTCGGGAAAGGGCCACGCCGGATTGTCGTGGGCAAGGGTGCCGAGCGCCGCGAGCGCCTCTACGTTGCCTAACGAGGCGAGCGACGCGCGGAGGCTCCGTCCGTAGCGGACCCGCCAGCGGTCGAGCCAGGAGAGCGCGTGCACGTCCCAGAGCACGAGCGCGGCAAGGATCGCGTGAACGAGCGATCCCTGTCCCTCGAGCAGCGACAGAGACCGCTCGAGCGCGCGGAGGCCCGCGCTGCCCGTCATTGCGCTCGATTGCTCGCGCTGGAGGAGCGGCGACGTGAATCGCGCCGCCGTGAGCACGTCGAGCATGCGCCGCTGCGGGCGGAGCCCGGTGCCGCGCCGGAGCACACTCGTTAGGTGCTCGGTGATCGCGGTCCGGTGCCGCGCGAGCACGAAGAGTCCGGCGACGATCGAGAGCAGCGGCGCCGTCGAGGGCAGGCGGCCAAAGAGCGCGAGCACTCCTGCCGCAAGGGTGACGAAGGGGATGACTCGCGCCGTCCAGAGCAACACCGGCCGCGTGCGAAGCCATGGCTCGCTCTCGGCCCAGTCGAAAAACGCCGCGAGCTGCTCGGGGCTGACTTCGTGGCCGCGACCCGCCAGCACGGCCAGCTCTTCCCGAAGCTGAACCGCCGCGGCCAGCTCGGCGACTGCCTTCTGCCGCTCGACGAGCTCCTCGAGTGGCGCTGGCGCCTCGAGGAGCCAACGCAGAAGCACCGGTCGGCCCGTCGCGGCGCTCACGACGTCGAGCAGCCGATACAGCGACGCGGTGGTGCCGCCGACGTCGAGGTCGCTCGCGTAGGGATGGTCGAGCGGGATGATCTCTCGAGGCATGGGCAGTGACGGCCAGTCGCGATGAACGCGCGCGACGCCGCGTTCGTTCAGCGCCGAGAGATCTCGCGCGTGCCGCTCGTCAGCGCGCGCGCGCGCGTGAACGCCAACGAGAACGAGAAAGACGGCTACGCTTACCATCAGCGCCACGCCGGAAGCCACGGATTGCGACGGGAGCGAGAAGAGCCACGCTGCAGACAGGATGGCGAGGATGAACGCCGCGAGCCGCGCCATTCCCAGCAACTCGCCGCGACGATGCGAACGCGCGGCCGCCGCGTCGAACTCGGCGGCGCGTTGCTCGTACCAGGTGGCGACCTCGCTGTCGTCGCGGGCGATCAGGACCTCAGCTCGTTCTCCGATCGATGACGTCGCGCCTCGGCCTGCAGCTCCTCGGCGGTGACGTCGCGCTGATCGCCGAGGCGCGGCGGGGAGCCGCCGACCATGGCGCGCGCGACGTCGAAGAGCACGAGTGGCAGCGGCCGATCGCTCTTGTAGTATGACACCGCCTGCGTCTCGACGAGAATGAGTGCGATGTTCGGATCGTCCACCGTTCCGGTGCGCTCGTCATTGGTGCCCTCGGCGGCCTTGAACCAGGCCTTCCAATCGGGCTTGTACAGCCCGCGAATGAGGTCCCGGTCCTGGGTGAGGATCGCCTTGCCGCTCACGGACACCCACTCTCTCGTGCGGTCCTTGTAGTACGAGAGATTGACGTGCGGATCGAACGCGAGCTCCTCAAATTTTTGCGAGGCGATGCTGGTCACGAACCAGAGGTCGGCGCCATCGGTGCGACGCTGAGTCTGCATCGCCCGCGAGACGAGCTGACCATCGCGCCGACGGGTGACGAGCATGGCGACTTCGATGCCGTCGATGAGCGAGTAGAGGTCGTCGAGGTGAGAATCTGACATGGCGGGCACGGTGAGCCGTGGACGGTGAACCGTTAACCGTGAACGGTCAACGGTGAACCGCGAACGGCGCAGAAGCTGTGCCGAGACGCGCGGCTTCAAACGTTCAGCGCTTCGCCCTGCTGTGTCGCCACTTCCATCTGTCGCAGGACCATGCCGTAGTAGCCGCCGCGCGCCTCCATGAGCTCTTGGTGCGTACCGCGCTCCACGATACTGCCGTCCTCCATGACGAGAATGAGGTCAGCGCGTCGTATCGTCGACAGGCGATGAGCAATCACGAATGTGGTTCGCCCTGCCAAGAGCGTTGACATTGAAGCCTGGATGAGTTGCTCGCTCTCGGTGTCCAGATTGCTCGTCGCTTCGTCGAGGATGAGAATTTGTGGAGAGGCAAGGATCGCGCGGGCAATGGCGAGACGCTGCTGCTGTCCACCCGAGAGCTTCACGCCGCGCTCGCCGATGAAGGTGTCGTAGCCGTCGGGCAGCCTCGCGATGAACTCGTGGGCGTTGGCGCGACGCGCCGCGTCCTCGACATCGTCATCGGTGGCGTCGTTTCGCGCGTACGCAATGTTGTCGCGCACCGAGCCGTCGAAGAGAAAGACATCCTGCTGCACGATGGCGAGGAGATCACGGTAGCTGCGCAGGCGCAGCTCGCGGATGTCGGTGCCGTTGAGGAGGATTCGGCCACGCGTGGGATCATGAAAGCGCGCCACGAGATCGGTGACCGTGGTCTTGCCCGCACCGCTTCGACCAACGAGCGCAACCACCGAACCGGCGGGTACGGTGACGTTGAAGTCGCGCACGACCGGCCGCCCTTCGACGTACTCGAACTCGACCTTCTCGAACCGGATCTCGCGCACCAGGCGCGGGGCGTCGTGCGCATCGGGCAGATCGGGCTTGTCTGGCTGCATGCCGAGGAGCTCGAACACGCGCTCCATCGCCGCCAGCGAGCGCTGGAGCTCGGAGAACGAGTTCACGATCTGCCAGACGGGATTCAGCAGAAGGAACGTGTACCACTGGAAAGCCATGATGTCGCCGATCGAGGCGCGGCCACGAATGTTCAGCCAGCCGCCGTACCAGACGATCACGACGTTGACGCCGCTGAGCAGGAGCGACCACGACGTCCAGAGCACGAGCTCGCGTCGATGCGCGAAGAGCTCCTTCCGGAGCACCGTATGCCGGCCGCGCAGGTAGTCGAGCATCTCGCGGCTCTCGGCGCGAAATGCGCGAACGACGCGTATCCCCGAGAACGTCTCGCCGACGCGGCCGTCGATCCGCTCCGCGTCCTTGCGCACCGAGCGATAGATGGGCCGCACGCGGCGCGCGAAGGCGAGGCTCATGAGCACGACGCCGGGCACAATTGCGAGGGCAGTGAGCGCGAGGCGCCAGTTGAGCGAGAACAGAACGGCGACGGCGATGAGAAGCCGAATGAACGACACCGCGGGCGAAACGATCGCCATCTGCAGCAAGCCCGTCGTCGTATCAATGTCACCCGTGAGACGGGAGAGAATGCCTCCCGTCTTCATCTCCCAGAGCTTGGGCAACGGGAGATGCAGGAGCCGGTCGAACAGCGCGCGCCGGAGCGAAAGCATCACGCCGACGTTTAGTAAACGCTGACGATAGTCCTTGAGCGCGCCGAAGGAGTTGGAGATGAGGACGACGACGAGAAAGGTGATGCCGGCGAGCTGGAGCCGTGTGAGCCGGCCCGCCGTGTCGAGCGCCTTGTTGAGGAGGACGTGGTCGACGATGAACCGCATGAAGAGCGGCTCGATCATCTGGAGCGCCCCGGCCAGGAGCGCGAGGAAGAACACGGTGCCGACGGCGACGCGATGCGGCTTGAGCCAGTTCAGGTAGTCGCGAACGTAGCGGCGCCTGTTGGGAGACGCCTTCGGCTTTCCCTCCGCGGCCGGCGTGGCGCCGCCAGAGACAGCATCAGTCGCATCATCGAGCCGCCGGCGACGATAGTCGTCGACGAACGCGCGATAGCGTGCTCGGGACGAAAGGGGCCGGCCTGTGCTCATCTGGACTCCGCGAGGAATTGCGCGACCTCTTCGGCGTGGCCCTCGGGCTTCACACCGCGGAAGATCTTCGCGATGCGACCATCCGGCCCGATGACGAACGTCGTTCTCAGGACGCCCATGTACTTGCGCCCGAACATCAATTTCTCACCCCACACGCCATACCGCTCGGCAATGGCGTGATCAGGGTCGGCAACGAGTGTGAACGGCAGATTGTTCTTCTTCTTGAACTTCTGGTGCGACTTGACCGAATCGGGGCTGACGCCGAGGACGGTCGCATCGAGTCCCTCGAACCGAGGGAAGGCGTCGCGAAACTGGCACGCCTCCACGGTTCAACCAGGGGTGTCGTCCTTTGGATAGAAGTACAGCACCACCGGTTTCCCGCGGAGCGCACGCAACTCGAGCGCGTTGCCGTCCGTGTCCGCCGTGAAGTCCGGGGCTGGATCGCCTTCCTCGAGCATGTCGCGATTCGTGCGAGGGTGAATGATGACGTGCGGACAAGGAAGCTGGCGCACGAGGTAGATCGGGGCAATGTGCGTCACGCGGCGCAACGTTCCGCACCGTCATTTCCGCGTCCGATGATGTCGCTCCGCACGAGTGAGGTTATCGAGTAGCGTCACGCGGGCGACACGTCGATGCCCCACGGTGCGTCACCTCACGGCCGACCACTCCCCCATGCTGCGCATTCGAACCCTCGGCGCCAGCGAGATCGCCATTGCCGGCACACGTGTCGGGTCCGAGCAGCCGATGACCTTCGCGCTGCTCTTGCTTCTTGGCATGAATGGAAGCGCGGGGCTCGCGCGCCGCGACCTCGCCGCTATGCTCTGGCCCCAGGCCGCGGATCGCGATCGCAACCATCGACTCCGCTCCCTCCTGCACCGGCTGCGGCGAATGGGCGCGCCGCTCGTGTGCTCCGGCGCCACCGTCGCGCTCGAGTCGCCGTCGATCGACTTTCGTGAGTTCGTAACATTGCCGGCGTCGCTCGAGTTGGTACGCGCGCAGGTGGAGGGAATCGGCGCCGTCCTGCCGGGCGTGGCCGCGTCCAGTCCCGCGCTGGCCGACCGGATCGACGACGTTCGAGATCTCGTCATTGGGACGGTCATGCGCTGGCTCACGGCGGCCGTCGCGCTCGTGCGGGCCGCTGGCGACTGGGCACTCGTCGAGCGGCTCGCCCGTGCCGCGGAGCTGGTCGATCCCGGGGACGATCGCGCCGTGCTGCTGCGTGCGGAGGCGGCGTGCCTAACGGGCGACTCGCGGCGGGCCATCGTGCTCCTCGACGAGCTCACTGGGCGTCCTGGAGCGGACGAGGAGGTCTGCCTCGCCGCCGCCAAGCTGCGTCGGCGCCTCGTCGCGTCCGCCCGTGTCGACGTGAGTGCACCGATGCCGCCCCTGGTCGGAAGAGAGGAGATCGTTCGACGCCTCTGGTCCGCGGTGACGCGCGCCTCCGGCGGTCGCGGCGGCGCCATCGTCCTCTGGGGGCCGGCGGGCATCGGGAAGACGCGCCTCCTGCGCGAGCTCGACGCGGTGCGCCTAACGGGAACGGCCCGGCTGGTGCGACTCGACGCCCGGCCCGCGCACGGCCTGCGTCCCTTCGCGATGATCCTCGAGCTCGCGGCCGTCCTGCTCGAGGAGCCTGGCGCCGCCGGCTGCGATCCCGGCGCCTACGCTCTGCTTGCCGACGCGCGCGTCAGCGGCATCGGCGAGGAGGCATTACGGGACGCGCTCGCGGAGCTGCTCGCCGCCGTCAGCGACGAGTCGCCAACGATCCTCACGATCGACGACATGCACGCGGTCGACGCCGCGATCTGGAGTGCATTGCGGGCGCTGGTTCGATGGAGTGCCGACCGGCGGCTCCTCTGGATCTTCGCGTACCGGGCCCTTCACGAGGCGGAGCTCGCGGCGCTTCCCGAACCGAGTGTCATTCAGCGGATTCGCGTACAGTGCCTGGACTCGACCGCCGCGGCTGCCCTCACGAGAGCGATCGCACCGTCATCCGCGATCAATCATTACGAGCTGTTCGAGGTCGCCGGCGGCCATCCACTCCTGGTGCAGGCGCTGGCGCGCACCGGTGGCGAGCTACCGCCCGACCTGGAGTGGCTCGTCGACGACTGGATCGCGCGCCTGCCTATGGACACTCTGCGCGCGCTGCGGCTCATCGCGGCGTTAGGCAGCGTGACGCCGCGGGCGCTCGTCGATCTCGGCATCTTCGATCGGGCCGAGCTCGGCGCGCTGCTTGGAGAGCTCGAGCGCGCCGGCATGATCCGGGACGATGGCGGTTCCCTGCGCGTGCATCGCGTCTGGGCCCAAGCGGCGCTCGCCACGCTCGCGCGAGGAGAGCGCCCGACGCTCGAACTCGGCGCGGCGCTCGCGACGGCGGCGATGAGTGAACGCTGATCGATGTCGGGGTTAGCCGACCGATTCCCCTCCCATCAGCGCCGCCATGATCGCCTTCTGGATGTGAAGGCGGTTCTCCGCCTCATCCCAGACGCGGCTCTGCGGGCCGTCGATGACCTCGGCGGCCACCTCCTCACCCCGATGCGCCGGCAGACAGTGGAGGAAGATCGCCTTCTTCGACGCCTGCTTCATGAGCTTCGCGTTCACCGTGTACTGCGCGAAGGCACGCGCGCGCTCCTTCTGCTCCTCCTCCTGGCCCATCGACGCCCACACATCGGTGTTGATGACGTCCGCGTCCTTCGCGGCTTCCATCGGATCACGCACGACGCGCACCTTCGCCTTCTTCAGCGCGCGCGCGAGCAGATGATCCGCGGGCTCGTAGCCCTCCGGACACGCGAGCGTGAGATCGAAGCCGAAGACGTACGCCGCGTTGATCCACGAGTTCGCCATGTTGTTGCCGTCACCGATCCAGGCGTAGCGCTTGTCCTCGACGCTCCCCAGCTGCTGCCTAACGGTGAGCAGATCGGCGAGCACCTGGCAGGGATGCACAAGATCGGTCAAGCCGTTGATCACCGGCACCGTGGCGTACTTCGCCAGCTCCTCGATGTCCTGGTGCGCGAAGGTCCGGATCATGATGCCGTCGACGTAACGCGACAGGACGCGAGCCGTGTCCGCGATCGGCTCACCGCGACCCAGCTGGACGTCGCGCGGCGAGAGGAAGAGCGCGTGGCCGCCCAGCTGATACATCCCGACCTCGAACGAGACCCGCGTGCGCGTCGACGACTTCATGAAGATCATCGCCAGCGACTTGCCCTCGAGCGGCTTCTTCTTGTACTTGCCGGACTTCATGCGATCGGCGATGTCGAAGAGGCTGTTGATCTCGTCGCGTGAGAAGTCGGGGATCTGGAGAAAGTCGCGTTCCATTTGAGTGGCGAGGGGCGAGTGACGAGTTGCGCGTGCGAAGGCAGCGCGGAAAACTAGCGACGTCTGGCAACGAGCCAGAGGTCAGGCGGTCTGCAAGAACTGGCCACCGTCGTATTCGTCGACAGTCACACCGAAGTGCATGGGCTGACGCCAGTTACCGGGGGCTGTCAGGGCGGCCCGCGCGTTGCTTTATACAGGGTCAAACTGAAAGACCCTCACTCGATACTAGCACACCCGTCGCGAGGCGGGGCCGCAAAGCCAGGAGCGTCGAAGGGCGATATGCCCGACGAGGTCGTCCGGTTGCCGAAGGTGAGCCGAGCCGCAGGCCGGCCCGATCGACAGATCGCGCCTGCACGCGCCAGGACCTCCAAGGCATCCCGCTGACCGCCCGCATCACGACTCAGCGCGATGCCTTTCGTATTTACTCGACTCACCGCGACGCCGCGGGAGGAGGTCATATGCTCACCATTCGCACCAAGCGGTCACAGAACGCGTTCGCAGATCTCGAGGCGCACCTGCGCGCGTTAGGCGCGAGCGGCAACCGGCTGGCCGAAGCGACGACGTCGCTCCGCGCCTCGGCTCGAATCTTCGCGGCGGCATCGGCCCGGCTGAGCGCGAGTGCTCCACGGGTCGGTCCTCGGCGACCGATGCTCAAGCTCTTGTAGTTGGGGGAAAGTCCCTGGGGAGGGACTGTGTGGCGAAGCGTTTGAGGGAACGCCCGCCCGAGGAATGCCCGGTGTCCGCATGCACCGGGTATTTCCTTTTGTGCCCGCAAAGCGGGCACAAAAGGGTCGCTTTGGAGTCGCGCGCGCTGTTCGCGCGCGCTCCCGCTCCTCTCACCCGTTCACGGTCAACCGTTCACCGACCACCTACAGGATCCACTTTCGCAAATCCTCATCTTCGGCGATTGACTTCAACCGATCGCGCACCATCGTCGGATCGACGACGACTCGCGACGATGCACCGTCGGGAAGCTCGTAGAGCACCTCTTCGAGGAGCGTCGTCATCACCGTGTGCAGGCGACGCGCGCCGATGTTCTCCATCCGCTCATTCACCTGCGCCGCGATGCGGGCGATCTCCGCGATGCCATCCTCGGTGAAGTCGAGGGTCGCGCCGTCCGCGGCCACGAGCGCCGCGTACTGCTTGGTCAGCGCGTTCTCGGGCTCCGTCATGATCCGGACGAAATCCTTCTCCGTGAGCGGCTTCAGCTCGACCCGGATAGGGAATCGGCCCTGCAGCTCGGGAATCAGATCGCTCGGCTTGGAGACGTGAAACGCACCCGCGGCGATGAAGAGGACGTGGTCCGTCTTCACCATGCCGTACTTGGTCTGCACGTTCGATCCCTCGACGATGGGCAGGAGGTCGCGCTGCACGCCTTCACGCGACACGTCCGGTCCGCCCATCTGCGAGCGCTCGCCCGCGATCTTGTCGATCTCGTCGAGGAAGATGATGCCCAGCTTCTCGACGCGCTCGAGAGCGTCCGAGGTCACGTCTTCCAAATCAATGAGCTTTTCGAGCTCTTGCTCGAAAAGTATGCGGCGGGCCTCGCTCACCTTCACCGAGCGCTTCTTGGTGCGCTTCGGGAGCATCCCCTGCAGCATCTCGGTGAAGTTCTCCATCCCTTCCGGCGCGCCCTGCGAGGCGAACATGTCGAGCATCGGTCCCGTCGCCGGCACCTCGACCTCGACCTCGCGCGTCTCGAGCTGCCCGTCGAGCAGGAGCTGCCGCAGCTTCTCGCGGGTGCGCTGGTAGCGTTCCGTCGCCGGATCGGCGCGCTCCTTCGTTACCGCGCCGCTGCCGGAGACGACGAACACACCCAGCGTGTCGGTCTCGGCGCCATTCGACTCCGGCTCGTTGCGGACGCCACCGTCGTTAGGCTTGGGCGGTGGCGGGAGCAACAGGTCGAGCAGCCGCTCGTCGACGCGCTCGTTGGCGAGGTCCTCGACTTCGCCCTCTCGCTCGCCCCGCACCATGTCGATCGCGCTCTCGACGAGATCGCGCACCATCCCCTCGACGTCGCGGCCCACGTATCCAACCTCGGTGAACTTCGACGCCTCGACCTTGATGAACGGCGCGCCTGCCAGCTTCGCGAGACGACGCGCGATCTCCGTCTTCCCCACCCCGGTCGGTCCGATGAGGATGATGTTGTTGGGGCTGATCTCCTCGCGAATCGCTTCGGGCGCGCGCTGCCGTCGCCACCGATTGCGAAGCGCGATCGCGACCGCCTTCTTCGCGTCCGCCTGCCCCACGATGTAGCGATCGAGCTCCGCGACGATCTGCTTCGGCGTAAGATCCGCGAGGCGCGCCAGAGTCTGTTCAGTGCGATTGGAAGGCACGAGCCGTCACGCCTCCAGCACGTGGATGTTCGTATTCGTGTAGACGCAAATTTCTCCGGCGATGCGGAGACTGCGCTCCACGATGGCCTTTGGCTCGAAATCGGTATTCTCGATGAGCGCGCGCGCCGCGGCGAGCGCGTACGCGCCGCCCGAGCCGATTGCCAGCACGCCATCATCGGGCTCGATCAATTCTCCCGTGCCGGAGATGACGAACCCGTGGTTCCGATCGACGACGATGAGGAGTGCCTCCAGACGGCGCAACACGCGGTCGCCGCGCCAGTCCTTGGCGAGCTCCACCGCGGCGCGCGGCATGTTCTCCGGATAGCGCTCGAGCTTCTCCTCGAACTTCTCGAAAAGCCGCATCCCGTCAGCGGCCGAGCCTGCGAAGCCGGCGAGGATTTTTCCGTTGCGGAGCGCGCGCACCTTCTGGGCGTTCGCCTTCATGACCGTCTCACCGACAGTCACCTGTCCATCACCACCGAGCGCGACTTTTCCATTGCGGCGCACGGCGACGATCGTGGTCGCGCGGATACGTGGCAGAGTGTCGTTCATGCTCCTGAAGATACTCTGCGGAACCAGGGCGCTGGCGGCTGGCTCGCGCCTGCGACGCCTTGCGGACTACTCGCGACGCGTCTCTTCCGGCCCCGGGCGCGAACCGCCGCGCTTATTGCCGATGCGCGGCGCACTGCGACGCTCGACGCCGTCCCAGCCGGCGTCCTCTCTCGCGTCGGGTGGTGCGTCGGCAGCCGCCATCGGCGCGATGGGAGCGGGAGCATCGACCACGGCGGCTGCGGTTGTTTCGTGGGTTGCCGGATCGCGACGGCGCAAAGCGCCCCGATTCACGAATAGCTCGCGCAGGTACTGCCTGTTCAAGATCGCCCCGACGAGCAGAAACACGGCGCCGATGATCACGACCAGGACGGAATACCGCCAGCTGTCCCGGCCGATAAACGCTGCCCCGAGCGCCAGCACCCCCAGACCGATGAGTGCCTCACCGTTGCGATGTCGCTCGATGCGAGGTCGGCGACGGCGCTCCGCTGCGACATTCGCCGCATCGGGCGTCCATGCATCGAAGATGATGCCGATCCCAAGCAGGGCCACAAGAACGCCCAGGATCAGTGGCAGGGTCTCGATACGCACGTCGGCAGTGACCAGTGGTGGGGAACAACGCAGCACAGCGGAATGACGTTGCTCTCTACTCGCACTACTCGGGCCTGCTGACAGCCAGGCCGCCGACAATCCTCGATGGCCGACTAGGAGCGGCCGAGCGAGGGCGTCTCGAGCGCGGGAAGCGGATCGCAGGTCACCCCACTCGCGGAGGTGATGCTCCGACCACCGGCGGTAACCGGCCATTCCGTGGCGGCCACCCGGCCTCCGATGGCGACACAGGATGAATGTGGATAGCCCGGGAGCATGGCTTTGGCCGTCCAGCCTGAATCAGTCGCGCTCAAAATCTCGAGATGCGTCGCGCCGACGATGAACATTCCCGGCAGCTCGGACACGTTATCGGTATAGCTGTGATGCGTGTTGTAGTGCGCTGACTCGAAGTCGCCGAGCTGCGTGAGCGTCGTTGCCATCGCGCCGTAGTCGGACTGGCGATCGGCGCGATGCTTCTCGAACGCGGCCGCGGCTTCTTCGGCCGTCGGCGGAATCCACCCACTTTGCCTTGCGCTCTCTGCGGCGTCTTCCGAGCTCTTCGCCAGCTGTTCGATAGCCTTCTCATCCACCAGCAGAACATACGACGCTGGGTCGGGGTCCTGACTGCCATTGAAGTGAAGCTCTGCGGTCCAGCGACCGCCCGCGGACCAACGCACGGCACCGGTGTCGCCCCGATCAACCAGCGGAGGCACCGAAATACTCGGCCCATGGCGATTCCACTCTACCTGCGCATTCTGGGCTTCGACCTGGAGGCGGTCGAGTCCTTCCACTCTGGCGGCTTCCACGACGACAACTCGCTTCTTCGGATCGATCACCGCCGCAACCATGCCCGCGTCCTGGGAGAACTTCAGAACACAATACCTGTAGCCAGTGAATTGAGGGCGGCAGTCGATCTTGCCCTGCTGCTCCGCGATCACGGCCTTCTGCAGCTGCGCGAGCGTCATCCCAGGCGCGACGCCGAAGAGCGCGAAAGGCGACCGGTCACCTCTTGGCTTGGCGCCCATGACAAACATCGTCGCAACGCCGATGATCACGACGACGAGCGCGATCTCGAGGCGGCTGATGCCGAATCGGTTCGCAGGCAGGGGACGCGGACGCTGTCCGATTTGGAGAGGCACGTGGGCGGGGATGAGTGTCGGGTTCACCCTCACGACGATCGTCGAGCATCGCAGGCAATCGCGAAATTGCCGGCTCCCGTCATTTCGCCCGTCAGGCGCGCGGATGTGATTTCTGATACACTTTTTTTAGCCGCTCGACCGAGGTGTGGGTGTAGATCTGCGTCGTCGATATCGACGCGTGGCCGAGGAGCTCCTGCACCGCGCGCAGATCGGCGCCGGCGTCGAGGAGATGCGTCGCGAAGGTATGCCGTAGCGAGTGCACGCTGAGGCCTGCTTCCTCGTCGATCTCCCGGAGAAAGCCGGTGACCGCTTTCTGTACCGCGCGAACGCCGATGCGTCGGCCAGTCCGCGAGAGAAAGACCGCCATCCGATCCGCGGGCGCGCCGATCGAGCGGATCAACTCGTCGCGCTTTGCCTCGTAATTCCGCAGTGCGAGCGTCGCTGCGTCACCGATGGGCACGATTCGCTCCTTGCGTCCCTTCCCTCGCACCTTGACCTGCTGCGACACGAGGTCCATGTCGCTCCGGCTCAATCCCTGGAGCTCCGAAAGGCGCATCCCGGTGGAGTAGAAGAGCTCGAGGATCGCGAGGTTGCGCACGTCCACGAAATGCCCCTCCCACGCCCGCACCTCGGCAGTCTGAAAGAGCAGGTCGATCTGGGCACGATCCAGGTAGCCGGGAAGATAGCGCTCCAGTCGCGGCGCTCCCACCGCGCGCGCCGGATTCGCCTCGACGAGCTCGTTCCGGTGCATCCAGCGATAGAAGCTTCGGACGGCGGAGAGCGTCCGCGTCATTGAGCGTTTGCTCAATCCGCGCCGCGCCAGCCGCGCGAGGAAGCCACGCATCGCCAACCGGTCGACGCCCTGCCAGCTCCAGCTGCCGGTTCCGTAGTAGCCGCCGAGAAACTCGCAGAGCTCCGCGAGGTCGCGCCGGTACGCCTTCACCGTATTCGGCGAAACGTCACGCTCCTTCGCGAGATGCGTGAGAAAGTCGCTCACCTCGGCGGGGACGGGCGCGGGGGCGTCCTCCGTCGGCTCCGTCTTCGGGCCTGAATCCACTGGCGCCGTGGGACGACGGGTCCTCACACGCGCGCGGGGCTCGTGTCGCCGGCAACGACCCAATCCCGGAGGTCGGCGAGCGCGCGCGCGGCGAGGCGCTCCCGCTTCACCCGCTTGTCGCGGACGGCTTCCCCCAGATCGTCGACGAGCCCGAAGTTCGCGTTCATCGGCTGGAAGTATCGAGGATCCGCCTCGCGCAGGTAGCGGTACAGCGCGCCGAGCATCGTCGTCGGCGGCGGTAGCCGCGGTTCGTCGCCGTTGAGCAAACGCGAAAGATTGATTCCCGCCAGCAGGCCGGTTGCCGAGCTCTCGGTGTAACCCTCGACGCCGGTGAGCTGGCCGGCGAAGAGCGTCGTCGGGCGGTCGCGAAGCGCCAGGTGCGGCGAGAGCGCCGCCGGCGTATTGACGTACGAGTTGCGGTGGATGGAGCCGAAGCGCAGGAACTCGGCGCCCTCGAGACCGGGGATCGTGCGGAAGACGCGCTGCTGTTCCGGGTAACGAAGCCGCGTCTGGAATCCAACCAGATTCCACATCCGCCCGTTGCGATCCTCCATCCGCAGCTGGACGACGGCGTGGCTTCGCGCGCCGGTGCGCGGATCGAGCAGCCCGACCGGCTTCATCGGACCGAAGCGAAGCGTATCCCGACCGCGACGCGCCATCTCCTCGATCGGCATGCAGCCCTCGAAGTAGGGGATGGCGTCGAACTCGTGCGCGCTCGCCTGGTCCGCGGCGAGGAGCGCGTCGATGAACGCCTCGTACTGCTCCCGTGTCATCGGGCAGTTGAGGTACGCCCCTTCCTCCGCGATCCCTGATTCGTTAGGCATCGTCTCCTTGCCGTAGCGCGAGGCGCGGAAGGCGATGGTGTCGTCGATCGAATCGCCGGCGACGATCGGCGCGATTGCGTCGTAGAAGGCGAGCGAGCGCTCGCCCAGCGCGGCGGCGATCGCTGCAGCGAGCGCGTCGGAGGTGAGCGGCCCCGTCGCGATGACACCAACATCGGGGAGCCTGGTCACCTCGTCGCGTAAAACCGTGACGCGCGGATGCGTCGTGAGGCGATCGTGCACCGCCGCGGAAAAACGGTCCCGATCGACGGTGAGCGCGGTGCCGCCAGGCACGCGCGCCGCGTCCGCCGCCTCGAGGATCACCGAGCCGAGGAGGCGCATCTCGGCCTTGAGGAGCCCATGCGCGTTCGTCGTCTCCGTGCTCTTGAACGTGTTCGAGCAGACGAGCTCCGCGAGCCGATCGGTCTTGTGCGCGGGGGTCGGGCGAATCGGCCGCATCTCGTGCACGACGACGTCATGGCCGCGCTCCGCGAGCTGCCACGCGGCTTCGCTGCCTGCGAGACCACCTCCGACGATATGTACGGGCTGCGCCATTCGGGTCTGACGTTGGAGGTGCTAGGTGCTAGATCCCTAATGTAGTGATGCTCCCATCGCAGAATGCGAGGAAGTCTCGCGTATCGCGAATCGGTGAACACGACGCGTGCGCTGACGCACGAGAAAAATGTGGCGTCACGAGCACCATTTCGGACAACAGCTTCCGATCATCTCCGACACCCTGACCGTCTTATCGCAAAGTACGAGAGCATCTCGCAAAGGGAATGACGCTTGCCTAACTACGGGCCGCGCGACTCGATCTCGATGCCGCGCCCGCGCCCCCGGTTCCGCGACATCGGCGCGGCCATGTTGGTTCAGGATTCAGAGGAATCTCGCATGCACGTATCGACGCTGGTACGGCGGTGTTGTGCTCTGCTCGTGGTCCTCGCGGCCGCGAGCGCATGCTCCGATGCTCCAATGGCGCCGCGCGCCGCCGAGCGACCCGCCTTTGACATCGACGCCCTTCAGCCCGAGTCAGTCCGGGGTGGACAGGGCAACAAGACCGCGTTGTCCGGAAGCGACACGGACAACGTCCTGACGCTGACGGTCGATCCGAACGTCTCGCGGACCTACGCCTTTGGCGAGAACTGGATCTACTTCCCGGCGCGCTCGATCTGCGATCCGGTCAGTTCGGGCTACGGCGTGGGCACCTGGGATGCGCCATGTACGGCGCTGCAGCGGCCGGTCACCGTCACGGTGCACTGGTCGAACAAAGGCGGTCACGCCTACGCGCGCTTCTCACCCGAGCTTCGCTTCGTCCCCGCGGACGCGCGGAGCGTCTCGCGCTGGGTGATCCTTTCGCTGCACGATCACAAGCGGATCCACGAGCTCGATGGTTACGCGATTCTCTACGATGCCGGCGACAAGGGCTATATCGACGAGTCGCTCACCGACAAGACGCTCCGTGCGTGGATCGATCCGCTCCACAACTCGGTCGTACGCCGCGTGAAGCACTTCAGCGGGTACATGGTCGCGGCCGGAGCGACGTACGGCCTCGGAGGGATGGGCGATGCTTCCTATTGAGCTCCCTCCGCTGGAGAGCAGCAACCGTCTGTTGCAGCTCCCGGCCCCGCTGCCGCGCACCGAGCAGCGTCCGACAGCACCGAATCCATCCTCCGGTTACATCATCGCCGTCGGTTGATCACGCACCGATTCGTCGAAGGAACAACAGCGTCGAAAATGGCAACGCCGTGGGAAGCCTCCCACGGGCGTTGCCATTTTCACTCGTTCTGTGGGTCGTCCACTCTCCGTAACGGCCGTGGCCGCTTTGGAGCCTGAGATTCGGGCCCGGATGGCCGGTGTGGCGGGGCTGTTGCACACTCGATGTCGGTACCGGTGCGGCGACGGCGCGGCCATCGGAGGGGTGGCATGCCTAACGGGAGAGGAGCAGACGATGCCGGAGTTCATTCACGAACACTCAGTGGTCGTCACCGGGAACGATGGAATGCGGTACCGTGCACGCGTCTATGGCGAGCGTCGCCGCGAGGGGACGTGGAGCGGATGGATCGAGTTCACTCCGGCCGATGGCGGACGCGCCCCGAGCACGCTCCGCACGGGGCAGGAAACGTCGCAACCCGATCGCAAGGCCGTCGAGTACTGGGCTGGTGGGTTGGAACCGGTGTATCTCGAGGGCGCGCTCACGCGTGCGCGGCGGGCCGCCAGCGCCGTGCCCCAACGCTGAGCGCTGGCATTTCGTCCGGTTGATCGGCGCGAGCCGCCGTTCGCAAAGTGCGTCGCGCGTTGCAAAGTGCCGCGGCGCGACGTCGGGGTGAGCCTCGCGCGGTGTCGCGACCGAGCACGATCTGCGGGCTCCCACGCGGCCTTCAGCACACCGACTCGGCCACTTCGTCCTCGTTAGGCAGCCAAAAGACCGCCGCCGCCGCCAGTCAGCGTGCCATGATGTGACGCCGCGCACTTTGGAGCGCATCCGTTTGTGGCGGAAATGGTTGGCGTGCGTCTATGAGTGAACGGCGGCACGAGTAGTGTATTTGAAACAGTCGAGAACCTCACCACTGACTGTTTTCTATCCACCTGCTGGCCCTCCTCCCGAGGTATCACCATGTCGAAGCGACGTCGCTTCACGGTGTCGGAGCTCGTGTGCACTGCGCCCCTGGCCCGCGTCATCGGCCATGGCCTGCACGCGAATCATCCTCGCCGCGACAGTCGTCAGCGTCACCGCTCAGGCTTCACGATCCTCGAGCTGGTCGTTGTGATGACCATTGTCGGTATCATCATCGCGATCACCGGCCGAAGCATCGCCAGCGCGTACGCGGGAAACAGTCGCAGCTCGGCGACCCGTGTCGTGGGCTCGACACTCTTCCAGGCGCGCGCGCTCGCGGTCCAGCGCAGCCGTCAGTCGTGGCTCGTGCGCAGCGGTAACACGATCAAGGTCCTCGGCGATTCGTTAGGCACGAAGGTGCAGCTCGCGCCCACCGTCGATCTTGGCGCGCGCTACGGCGTCACCCTCGGCAGCGTATCGGTGCCGGCGGGACGCGATTCCATCTCGTTCGATCCGCGCGGTCTCCTCACCGGCACGACGACCTCGTACGCGATCACCATCACCAGGGGCACGACAGTCGATACCGTCTGTTCGTCTGGCCTTGGCATCAACCGCTCGAAAGGATGTTGACCATGCGCCGTCTCGTGAAGAATGTCCGGCCGCGG
>Ga0136846_1231096_pt1 | contig 19209 bp, 18 predicted proteins | sample HopSoiMetagenom2_FD_96841 | JGI IMG/M metagenome (GOLD analysis project Ga0136846, IMG submission 96841) | Grasslands soil microbial communities from Hopland, California, USA - 2 Assembly 2016 (version 4) | ecosystem: Environmental > Terrestrial > Soil > Grasslands | place: USA: Hopland...
CCAGCAACCAGCAACCAGCAACTTCGGTATTAGTCTTCAAGACCATGTCTGATTTCTATTCCGTCCTCGGCGTCCAGCCAGCTGCGTCCGACGACGACATCAAGAAGGCGTACCGCAAGCTCGCGATGCAGTACCACCCCGACCGGAACAACGGGTCGCGGGACGCCGAAGAGAAGTTCAAGGAGATCACCGAGGCGTACGACGTGCTGCGCGATCCTAACAAGCGCGCCGCATACGATCGGTACGGCGAAGCAGGGCTGCGGGGTGCTGCGGGTGGCGCTGGATTCCATCACGTCGACCTCTCCGAAGCGCTCGGCATCTTCATGCGCGACTTCGGCGCATTCAGCGGCCTCGGCGATATCTTCGGCGCGGCCGGCGGACGCCGGCAGGGCAACAGCCGCGCGGGCAGTGACGTCAAATTCACTGTCGACCTCACGCTCCAGGAGGTCGCGACAGGCGTGCAGAAGACATTCACCGCCAAGCTGCTCGACCCGTGCGACCGCTGTGAGGGCTCCGGTGCGGAGCAGGGTACGAAAGCTCAGCGGTGCTCCACGTGCGGCGGATCGGGCGAAGTGCGCCGCGCGCAGCGTTCGTTCTTTGGGCAGTTCGTGAGCGTGGCCCCGTGCCCCACGTGCGCTGGCGAGGGTACGGTCATCTCCGCGCCGTGCAAGAAGTGCAAGGGAGAAGGCCGCACTCGCGGCGACCACTCGATCCCGGTGCAGATCCCGGCCGGCGTTGCGACGGGTCAGTACATGACGCTTCGCGGTATGGGCAACGCCGGACCACGTGGTGGCCCGCGTGGCGATGTGCTCATGGTCTTCGAAGTCGCGGATGATCCGCGGTTCGAGCGCGATGGCGAAGACCTGTACTGCGAGGTGCTGGTGTCATACCCGCAGCTCGTGTTAGGCGATGACGTGGAAGTCCCCGCGGTCACGAACACGGTCTCCCTGCGCATCCCGCCAGGCACGCAGAGCGGCCAGGTGTTCAATGTTCGCGGTCGCGGCTTGCCGCGCGTGAACGCCTCGGGTGTGGGTGACCTGCACGTGCGCGTCCAGCTCTGGACGCCGGACTCCGTCACGCGAGACGAGGAGGCGCTGCTGAAGAAACTGGCGGAAACGCACAAAGCACCTCAGTCGCGCGAGAAGGGTTTCTGGACCCGGATGAAGGAAGTGTTAGGCGCTTAGGCAACCTTTCGACTCCCGAATTCCCGATTCCCGACCGGTGAGCTGGTTTTCCCTGCGCGTCTTGCCCGCTCATGGGCCGGAGGTGGCGCTCGCGGCGCTCTTCGCAGCGGGCGCCCAGGGAGTGCACGAGGACGGCGCGGCGCTGGTCACGCACTTCCCGCCGGAGACCGATGTCCTCGCGGTGGCAACGGCCATTCGCGAAGCGGATCCCGGTGCGAGCGTCACGGTCGGCCGTGTTGCTGATACCGACTGGTCCGAGGCCTGGAAGAACTTGCTCTCGGTGCAGACGGTCGGCGTACTCCGCGTCGCGCCGCCATGGCTCGCGGACGGCCTCGACCCCGCGCATACCATCGTCGTCGACCCCGGCATGGCATTCGGGACAGGCGACCACGCGACCACGCGCTCGGTTGTTCGACTCCTGCAGCGGATCGTCGTTCGCGATGCGAACGTCGCCGACCTCGGGGCTGGCAGTGCGGTACTCGCGATAGCGGCAGCCAAGCTCGGCGCTCGAACCGTTACCGCCGTGGAGCTCGATCCCGATGCGATCGGGAACGCGACCGAAAACGTGGAACGAAACGGCGTCGCGAACGTCGTCCACGTCATCGAGGGCGACGCGCTGCTGCTGTTACCGCTCCTCGCTCCCGTCGACGTTATCCTCGCGAACATTGTGTCGAGCGTTCATCTCGATCTCTTGCCGGAAATGGCGCGCGCGCTGAGCCCCGGAGGTCGAGCGGTGCTCAGCGGAATTCTCGTCGAGGAACGCGAGATGATGGAGGATCGCCTGACCAGCACCCGTTGGCAGGTCATCGAGGAGGACGTCGAGGATATCTGGTGGAGCGCGACGATCTCGCGTCATTAGCGGGATTCTTCTCCGCTGACCAACCGCTTTCGCCCAGCATGACGCTCTCGCTCGGCGACGAGGCCGCGCATCACGCGCGCGTGCGTCGCCTCGAGAACGGGGCCTCGGTCTTCGTCGCGGACGGCGTCGGCGCTCGCGCCGTCGGCCACATCGTGCGACTCACGAAGCAGGAGATCGAGGTGGCGCTCGATGAAGTCCATCGGTCACCTCGCCTCCCAGCGGTTCACCTGCTCGTTCCGATCGGCGACAAGGACCGCATGCTCTGGTGTGCCGAGAAGTGCACCGAGCTCGGCGCGACCAGCTGGACACCGGTTCTATGGAGCCGATCGCGAAGCGTCTCACCTCGCGGTGAGGGCCCCGCATTCCGCGAGCGGGTGCGCGCACGCATGAGGTCCGCGCTCGTGCAGTCGCACGGAGCATGGCTCCCCGATATTCCTGACGACGCGTCGATCGACCGCGTGCTCGCGGACCCATCGCGGAACACGACGCGTCTGGTGCTCGACGTATCGGGTGAGGTGATCGGTCACGCGCACGTTGCGGAGCCGGTCACCATCGCAGTCGGCCCGGAAGGTGGCTTCGAGGCGGAAGAGCTGCGTCGACTTCACGACGCGCGCTTCCGTCCGGTGTCGCTTGGCGCGAACGTTCTGAGGTTCGAGACGGCCGCTGTCGCCGCGCTCGCCATCGTTCGTGCTGCGCTCGGAGTTCCACCGGAGAACGCCAATGGCTGATGACTGTCTGTTCTGTCGCATCGTCCGAAAGGAGATTCCGGCGAAGCTCGTTGCCGAAGACGAGCACTCGATTGCCTTTCGCGACATCAATCCGCAGGCTCCGCTACATGTGCTGGTGATTCCACGCGAGCACGTTCCCAGTCTGGATCAGGCGGGTGATGCAGAGTTGCTCGGTCGACTCTCGCTCATGGCCGCCGAGATCGCGAGGACGGAGGGCGTCGCGGCGAGCGGATATCGCACGGTGATGAATACGAACGCAGCGGCCGGGCAGACCGTCTTTCACGTCCACCTGCATCTCCTCGGCGGGCGAGCAATGCACTGGCCGCCGGGCTGAAGCGTCCCTACGTTTTGGTCGATGACCCAGATGACCCCGGCGACGCCGCTTCTCGCGCGTTTGCAGCAGGACCTCAACGCGGCTCGCAAGGCGGGCGACAAGGCAGCGGTAATCGTCCTCGGCACCACCATTGCCGACGCTCGCAATCATGAGATCCAGCAGCGCCGCGACCTCACGGACGACGACGTTTTGGACGTGATACGCAAGGCGATCAAGCGCCGCCGGGAAGCAATCGAGCTTTATCTTTCAGCCAAGCGGGATGATCTCGTCGCAAAGGAGCGCTCGGAGCTCGCGACGCTGGAGGGTTATCTTCCAGCACAGGTCGACGCTGAAGAGATCCGCGCCGCGGTACGCACGGCGATCGCCGGCGGCGCCAACAACATCGGGGCGGTAATGGGCCGAGTGGTCCCGCAGTTCAAGGGACGCGCGGAAGGCAGCACGATCAACGCGATCGCACGCGAGGAGCTGAGCAGGCAAGGGTGAATCCAACGCCCCTGATCGACCGAAGCCCGAGCGAGCGGTTGCGACCGCGCGGTCGGGCTTTTTGTTGCACATGGGTGCAGGTTGGGTTCTGGTGAACGCGCACGCGCTTGCGGTCCTCGAGTTTCAACGAACGCTCGACGTCGTCGCCGGTCACGCATCGTCGGCGCCGGGGGCCGCGCACATCCGCGATCTCCGCCCGGCCGACGACATTGCCGAGATCGAGCGCGAGCACGCGCGCGTGGCGGCGATGCGCGCGCTGGCCTCCGCGGATTCGCCGTGGTCTCCGGAAGCTGTGCCCGAAGTCGCTCGGAATCTCGCGCGACTGCGCGTGGCTGGTACGGCACTCCCGGGACCAGAACTGCTTGCCGTTCTCGTGCTGCTCCGCTCGTCGCGTCGGACCGCTGAAGCGCTGCGCGATCCACGCCGCCCCGCGGTCGCGACCGCAGTGCTCGCGTCGATCACGGCGAATCTCGTCTCGGCGACGCAGGACGAAGCGGCGCTCGAGCGGGTTCTCGCTGACGACGGCAGCGTTCGCGACGACGCGTCACCGCAGCTGCGACGACTGCGACGCGAGCTGCGCGGTGCGGAAGCCGAGTTGGTGCGGCTGCTCGAGCGAGTCATGAGCAAGCTCGAGTCGCATCAGCAGGTGTCGGACATGTCTGTCACCGTGCGCAATGGGCGGTATGTCATACCGATCCGGCGCGAGGCGCGCGGCGCCGTGGGTGGTATCGTCCACGACACGTCGGGTTCCGGAGCCACGCTGTTCGTGGAGCCGCCCGCCGCGGTTGAGGAAGGGAACCGCATCCGTGAGCTCGAGATCGAGGAGCTGCGGGAGGTCGACCGCATTCTGCTCGAGGCGACTGACCGCATTCGTCCGCTGCACGATGAGCTCCTGGCATCGCTCGACGCACTCGTCACGCTGGACTCGCTCTACGGGCGCGCTCGTTATGCAATCGCGTTCGAGTGCGGACAGGCCGAGCTCTGCGCGCCTGACGAGGGTTTCGCTCTCCGCAACGGTCGTCACCCGCTGCTCATGGCGCAGGGTGTCTCGGTGATTCCGTTCGACCTCGAGATGGGCTCGGGCGAGCGGACGCTGCTCGTGTCCGGGCCAAACACCGGCGGCAAGACAGTGCTGCTCAAGTCCATCGCGCTCATCTCGGCGCTCGTGCAATCGGGCGTGCCCGCCCCGGTCGCCGCGGGAAGTCGCGTCGCGGTCTTCGACAACCTGTTTGCCGACATCGGTGATGAGCAATCGATCGAGGCGAGTCTCTCGACGTTCAGCGCACACCTCAGGAACCTCGGCGAGATTCTCGTTGCCGCGACGCCGCAATCGCTCGTGCTCGTCGACGAGCTCGGGTCGGGCACCGATCCGGTCGAAGGTGCGGCGCTCGGGGGTGCGATTCTCGAGGAGCTCACGCGACGCGGTGCCCTCACCGTTGCGACGACTCACCTTGGCGCGCTCAAGGAGCTGGCGACTGAAGTGCCAGGTGTCGTCAACGCATCGCTTCAATTCGATGCGGTTGCTCTCGCCCCGACGTATCGCCTGATCAAGGGCATACCCGGACGGTCGTATGGCATCAGCATCGCTCGACGCCTGGGCCTCCGCGAGGATGTGCTCGATCGCGCGGAAGAGCGCGTCCCGCAGGGTGAGCGCGACGTCAATCGATTGTTGGCCGATCTCGAGGTGCGTGAAGCGGAGCTGACGGCAAGAGAGCGCGACGTGGCGCTCGGGCAGGAGTCGGTCCAGGCGCGCGCGCATCGCGTCGCGGAGCGCGAGCAGCGGGTGAAGCAGCGCGAACGCGAGATCGAGAAGGAGTCGCGCGCGGGGGCGCGCCGGTACCTGCTGGACGCACGTGCCGAGATCGAGCGCACGATCCGCGAGCTTCGCGAGGCAGGCGCAGCGGAGCTGGACGAGCAGGCACGTTTTGCACGGCAGGGCGTGGAGCGAATGGCGGCCGATCAGGCCGAGGCGCTCTCCGACCTGGAGCGGCGCTCCGCCGCGTCGGACGACAATGGTACCGACATCGCTGACGGCGAGCCTAACGACGGCGATCTCGTCGAGATCACGACGCTTGGTGACAAGTTGGGGCGCGTACTGGAACGCCGCGAGCAGGACGCTGTCGTCGCCGTGGGCGGAATCAAGATGACGCTTCCCGTGTCCGCGCTACGTCGCTCCCTCAAGCAGGAGCCGAAGCAGCGCGATGCGGTTCCGATCATGGGCGACCTGCCCGAGGAGTACGTCGCCCGGGAGATCGACCTGCGCGGCCAGCGCGTGGGCGAGATCGACGACGTCGTTATGCAGGCACTCGACGCCGCCGTCCGCGCCGACCTCAAGGCGCTGCGCATCATCCACGGGAAGGGCACAGGTGCGCTCCGGGCGCGCGTTGCCGAGATGCTGCGGAAAGACACGCGGGTGAAGACGTTCCGCCTCGGCGCGTGGAACGAGGGCGGCGCCGGTGTGACTGTCGCGGAGTTCGCCTGACCGTGGACGCGAGGCGCGCGTGATCCCGGACGAGGACGTCGAGCGCGTGCGTGATCACGCCGATATCGTGCAGATCATCGGCGAGCACGTGAACCTCCGGCGCGTTGGCTCGGATTGGCGGGGCCCGTGCCCCTTCCACCAGGGGACTCACCGAAACTTTTCAGTGTCGCCCAAGAAGCGGATGTACTACTGCTTCGTGTGTCACGCGGGCGGCGACGTGTTCAACTTTCTCCAGAAGCGGCTCGGGCTCGACTGGCCGTCGGCAGTGCGCACGGTCGCGGAAAAGTCGGGCATCGAGATCCGCGAAGTCGAGACGCGTCGTGAGGGTCCCGACCCACGGGAGCCGGTTTGGGAGGCTAACGCCGCCGCGGCCGAATACTTCCAGCGGATGCTCTGGGATGACGAGCTCGGCGCACTGGCGCGTGAGTACCTCGCGAAGCGCCACGTGTCGCGGGAGGCGGGCGAGAAGTTCGGTCTGGGCTTCGCGCCGCGCGAGATCGGATTGCTCCGTGGCTACCTCAACACGCTCGGGTACGATGACGCGCGGCTGTTGAGCGCAGGCCTCCTCGTGCAGCGGGAGGAAGCCGAAGAGCCGCGACCGCGCTTCCGCGGACGCCTCATGTTCCCTATTTACGATGCGTCGGGTCGGCCCTCGGGTTTCGGGGGGCGGCTCATCGGTCCCGGCGAGCCCAAGTACCTCAACTCCGCAGATTCGGTAACCTTTACGAAGGGGCGCCTGCTGTACGGCCTCAACTGGGCGCGGCACGCGATTCGACGTGATGAGCGCTTGCTGCTCGTGGAGGGGTACTTCGATGTCGTTCGCCTCGTGCTCGCCGGCATCGAATCGGTTGTTGCTCCACTCGGTACGGCACTCACGGAAGAACAGGCGTCAATGATCTCCCGACAGACGAAGAACGTGTTCCTCCTCTACGACAGCGACGCTGCGGGGCAGAAGGCGACGTTCCGTGCGGGCGACCTCCTGCTCTCGCAGGGCGTTTCCGTGCGCGTCGTGACGTTGCCTGACGGGGAGGACCCTGACACGTTCGTCGACTCGCACGGCAGAGCGGCGCTCGAGACGCACATCGACGCCGCCGTCGATGTGTTTGACCGCAAGGTCCAGATCCTCGAGCGACAGGGCTGGTTCGCCGACCTGCATAAGCGACGTCGCGCGATCGACCGACTCTTGCCGACGATCCGCGCGACTGCCGACCTCGTGACTCGCGACATGTACATCGCGCGTGCGAGCGAGGCGTCAGGGGTCGACCGGAACGTGCTGTCGCGAGAAGCTGGCGGCGCAAACGCGCGAGAAGTGTCAGCACGAACGTCACCCACAGCCGCGCCGCCCGAGGCGCACCAGGAACAGATGCGCATGCGCGACCGGCGCGTTGGCGAGCGCCGGGACGCACGAGAAGCGCCGGCTCGCCGCCCACCCGGCGGCGGTCCGGCAGTGGAGCGATATCTTCTTCGGGTGATCCTCGCGCACCCTGCGTATCTCGAGATGGCCGCAGAAGCGGATGTCGGGCCGGCGACGTTCGAGGATGTCCGGTACCGCGAGCTCTTCGAAACGCTGACGAGAATCGGCGCCGACGCTTCTCCGGAGGTTGTGGTGGGGGAATTGTCGGCCGATGCCGCGCTCGTCTACGACGAGATGCTCGGCGAGCCACCAGAGTCGTTCGTCGATCTCGAGACGACCTATCGAGATACCGTTGCCAAGCTTCGTATTCGAGAGCTCGATAAGCAGAATGATGAACTGCAAAGGCTGATTCCCATGGCGAGTGAGGCAGAAAAGAACGTCTTGCTCGCGGAGAAAGAGGCGAACGCCCGCAAAGCGCGGGCACTTCGCACGCGAGCCACATGACAGGGAGGATGTGAGTGCACCAGGATCTCGAAGCGCTGCTCGCGCTGCAGGCCGACGATGAAGTGATCGACAGACTCGACGCCAAGCTCCGCGCGCTCGGTCCGCGCCTTTCGGAGCTCGAGCGCCGACGCAAAGCGGTTGCTGAGCAACTCGCGACCGCGGAGTCAACCACGGAGGCCGACGAACACAAGCGTCGCGACCTCGAAGGCAGACTCTCGGACCACAAACAACGTCAGGAGCGGAACCTCGCGCATCTCGACTCGGTGAAGCGCATGCGCGAGGCAACGGCCGCCATGGCGCAAGTCGAACAGGCGCGGAAAATCCTCATCGAGGAAGAGTCCGAGCTGCAGGCGATCACGCGGCGCATCAGCGACGGACACAAGTCGATTGCCGCGCACCGTGACGCGCTCGCGTCGGAAGACAGCGAGCAAGCCGCGGAACGCGACGCGCTCGCGGCGGAACGTGCCGGGATCGAGACCGAGCTCGCGGATGCGCGCGCGAAACGCGCGCAGACCGCGACGCACGTCCCGAAGGCGATCCTGGCGAAATACGATCGCATTCGTGGCCGGCGCGGCGAGCAGGCGATCTTTGCCTTGCGCGGCCCGTCATGCGGGCACTGCGACACGGCCATTCCGCTCCAGCGCCGCAATCAGATGATCGGCACGGGTCAGATCGAAGTGTGCGAAGCGTGTGGAGTGCTTCTGTATGCAACGCAATGATGCTTGTTGGGCCGGTGGGTCCCCAATAGCTTGACCGCGTGACCGCACCGCCTGCTCGCCCACGACTCAAACCGCGTTGGGTTTTCCCACGCGAGCCGGATCCCGCTGCCGTGCAGGCTCTCGCGGCGGAGCTTCATCTCCCGCCGCTCGTTTGCCGCCTTCTTCTTGTTCGCGGGTATTCCGCGATCGAACCCGCCAAGGATTTTCTTCGACCGCGGCTTGAGCGGCTGCACTCACCGCATGGTCTGCCTGACGCGGAAGTCGCCGTCGAGCGGCTCGCGCGCGCCGCTCGTGACCACGAGACGGTGCTCGTCCATGGCGACTACGACGTCGACGGCATTTGCTCGACGACACTGCTCACGCGCTCGCTGCGGTACTTCGGTGCGAAGCCGGTTCCGTTCATACCGCGTCGACTCGAAGATGGCTACGATCTGAGCGACGCCGGTGTGCGCGCGGCACGCGATGCCGGCGCCCGACTGGTCGTCACGTGTGATTGCGGTACGAGCGCGCTCAAGCCGATTCGTGCGCTGTGCGAGTCAGGCGTCGACGTCATCGTCACCGACCATCACCTGCCCGGCGGCCCGCTGCCCGAGTGCCTCGCCGTGCTCAACCCGAAGCGGCAGAACTCGGAGTATCCCGACCGCGATCTCGCGGCCGTCGGGGTCGCGTTCAAGCTGATGCTCGCCCTCGCCGAGAAGCTCGCCGCGAACGCGAACTTCGTCTACAACATGCTCGACCTCGTCGCGCTCGCGACGATCGCCGACGTCGCGCCCCTGCGCGGCGAGAATCGCATCTTCGCGCGGTACGGGCTGCGGCTCATGGGCGAGACGCCGCATCAGGGCCTCCGCGCGCTCATGCGCGCGTCGGGGATGGACAACCGGCCGCTGACCGCGGGGCGTGTTGGGTTCATTCTCGCACCACGCCTCAACGCCGCAGGGCGCATCGGGCACGCGATGCAGGGCGTCGAGCTGCTCTTGTCGGAGTCGGAGCCGCAGGCGAATCGCATCGCGCGCGAGCTCGAGGAGATGAACCGGCGTCGCCAGGAGATCGATCGCGCCACGCTCGAACAGGCGCGCAAGCGCATCGACGCGCTGGATCTCGACAACACGTACGGCATCGTGCTCGCGCAGGAAGGTTGGCACCCCGGCGTCATCGGGATCGTCGCATCGCGAATCGTCGAGGAAACCGCGCGGCCGACCGTCATGATTTCGCTCGAGGGCAAGGAGGGGAAGGGCTCCGGGCGCGCACCCGCACGGTTAAACCTGCACGCCGGACTGACTGAGTGCCGCGATCTCCTGATCCGATTCGGCGGCCACCCCGCGGCCGCGGGTGTCACGATCGAGGCCTCGCGCGTCGACGAGTTCGCGCATCGATTCAACGAGGTCGCGCGATCGAAGCTCAGGCCTGAAGACCTGCACCCCGAGCTTCGGATCGACGCCGAGATCTCGATCGACGACGTGACCGACGAGCTCGAAGGCTTTCTCAGACACTTCGAGCCGTTCGGCGTTGGCAATCCGTCGCCCGTGTTCGCGTCGCGTGGCGTTCGGCTGTCCGTGCCGGCGCGGGTTGTTGGCACGGATGGTCTCAAGCTTCGCGTCGCCGGCGCAACGCGGGAGCGTGAGGCGCTGGGGTGGGGAATGGGCGATCTCGCGCCGGACCTCCCCGTCGGTGTTCCGTTCGACATCGCCTATCGCATCGAGCGCGACACGTATCAGGGAGAGAGTCGCCTCCAGCTCCGCCTCGCCGACATCCGCCTCCCCGGCGCGGTCCCCACGCCGGACGATCGTTAGGCATGCGGATCGTCGCGGGCCGTTGGCGCGGTCGCCGCATCCGTCCGCCTGACGACACGCGCGTTCGCCCAACCGCCGACCGCGTTCGCGAAGCCTGGATGAGCATCGTCACGCCTCATCTGGACGACGCGCGGGTGCTCGACCTGTTCGCCGGGTCCGGCGCGTTAGGCATCGAGGCGCTGTCGCGCGGCGCCGCGTCCGCGGACCTCGTGGAGGTGAGCGCGTCGGGCGTCCGCGCGATCCGCGAGAACGCCGAGCTGCTCGGCGCAGGCGATGAGCTACGCGTACACCGCGGCGACGCGATGAAGTTCATTGAAAAGCTGGAGCCGCACGCGTTCGACGTCGCGTTCGCCGATCCGCCATATGGCCACGGCCTGGCGAAAGCAGTGGCCGAGCACTGGCTCGCAGTGCCGTTCGCGGCCGTCCTGGGTGTTGAACATGCCGCGAAGGAGTCAATGCCCGAAGGTGACACGCGCCGTTATGGTGACACCGCGATAACGTTCTACCGCTTTGATTCCGACCGCAGTTCGTAGTCCGCCGTTCGCCCGTCTCCCGTCTCCCGCTTCCCGGCAGTTCGATTCCCGATTCCCTATTCCCGATTCCCGATGCGGACCGCCGTCTACGCCGGCAGCTTCGATCCCATCACACGCGGCCACGAGGATCTGATCCGGCGGAGTCTCGCGTTCGTCGACCAGATCGTCGTCGCCGTCGCCACGAACCTGTCGAAGCAGCCGCTGTTCACGCTGGAGGAGCGCGTGGCGTTCGTCCGCGCAGCCGCCGGAGACGATCCCCGGATCGACGTCCAGCAATTCAACGGACTGCTGGTTGACTTCGCGCGCGGGATCGGAGCAAACCTCATCATCCGCGGTCTCCGCGCCGTTGCGGACTTCGAGTATGAGTTCCAGATGGCGCTGATGAATCGCCACCTCGCGCCCGCGCTCGAAACCGTGTTCATGGTCCCGTCGCTCGATACGACGTACATCAGCTCGAGCCTCGTGCGCGAGGTTGCGCGCTTTCACGGCGACGTCAGTGGGCTGGTGCACCCGGTGATCGCCGAGGCGTTGCGGTCCAAGCTGCAGGGGTAGCAGTCGTCATGACTACCGTCACGGCTGCGGCAGCCGCCCCTTCATTCATCGACGCGATACGAGCCCGCGCGGCCCGACGCCGACGCCGCATCGTGTTTCCCGAAACGGCCGACGTACGCGTACGCACGGCGGTCGAGTTTCTTGCGCGAGAGGGCATCGTCGAGCCGATCGTGCTGCTCGACCCCGAGGCACCGGAAACTCATGGCAACGTCGAAGCGCTTGGGGTCGAAACCATCGATCCGCTCCGCGACACGCGACGCGCGCGCACGATCGCTGATCTCCTCGAGCGTCGCGCAAGGAAGGGACTGAGCGAAGAGTCGGCAGCTGCCTTTGCGTCGAACCCGCTGTTCTTCGCGGATGGGTTGGTGCGCCGCGGAGACGCAGACGGTTGTGTCGCCGGCTGCGTCTACACGACGGGTGACGTGCTCCGCGCGGCGCTCTGGCTGGTCGGTACGGCGCCTGGTGTTCAAACCGTATCGAGTGCGTTCTACATGGTTGCGTTGCCGTTTCGCGGGGACGCGGGCGAGGTGCTTACGTTCACCGACTGCGCGGTCATTCCGTATCCCACGGCCGATCAGCTCGCGGACATCGCGCTCGCCGCCGCCGCCGATCGCCGTCGCATCGTGGGGGACGAGCCTTGTCTGGCCATGCTATCTTTCTCCACCGCGGGCAGCGCCGGCGGACCGTCCGTCGACTTGGTGCGCAACGCCCTGGAAATTGTGCGAGCGAAAGCACCGACGTTGCTCGTGGACGGAGAATTGCAAGGTGATGCGGCCCTGATTCCTGCCGTCGGGAATCGGAAGGCTCCGCGGAGTCCGGTGGCCGGGCGCGCGAACGTTCTCGTGTTCCCGTCATTGGACGCCGGCAACATTGCCTACAAGCTGGTCGAACGAATCGCGCGCGCGGCGGCGATCGGCCCGATCGTACAAGGGCTCGCTCGACCGTGCAGCGACCTTTCGCGTGGAGCGTCGGCAGATGACATTGTCAACGTGGCTGCGATCACCGCACTGCAGGCCGGTGATGACGCCACCACCGAGCTTGAGCCTTCTGGGAGAACTTGAGACATGAGCTTCTCGATCAAGAAGCAGGGAGAGATTTGCGTGGTTGATGTCGAAGGTCAGCTCATCGTCGGAAACCGGCAGGAGCTGAAGCAGAAAGTCCTCGACGAGCTGGAAAAGGGCGAAAAGAAGTTCCTCATCGACTTCAGCCAGACCGGTTACATCGACAGCTCGGGCTTGGGCGTGCTCGTATCGCTGTCCAAGAAGATTCGGGAGCAGGGCGGCGAGCTCCGCCTGGCGAATCTCAACGACGACCTCAAGACCCTCTTCGAGCTCACCAAGCTCGACACGCTCTTCCAGATCGCCGACACTCGCGAACGGGCGCTGGAAAGCTTCTGAAACGTTCGACCGCGTTCGGCGGTCCTTTCTAGGGACTCCAGGCGCAGCGAGGCGACACAAGCCCCGCTGCGCCTCATTCCATGACCCATCGTCAATGACTGCTGACCGCGACAGCGGAGAGCACCGCCGCGCCACCCATCCTCACGTTGCCATCGACCGGCTCATACCGAGTGACGTTCGCGAGATCGAGCCGATCGTCGAAGAGGTAACTCGTGAGTGCCGGCAGCTCGCGCTCTCCGCGCGGCAGTGTGCGCTGAACGTTCCCGTGGCGCTCACGGAGGCCCTGAGCAACGCGATCCTGCGCGGCAACCGCGGAATGCGCGAGAAGCACGTGCGCGTTCGCGCGTTCGTGAGCGACAGCGCGCTGGTGCTCGAGGTCGCTGATGAGGGCGCCGGGTTCGACCTCGACGCCTGCACCATTGACCCCACCCGGCCCGGGAGCCTGGAGCGCGAGGATGGGCGCGGCCTGTTCCTCATGCGCGCGCTGATGGATCGCGTCGAACGCTACGAGGCTGACGCGCGAAATGTGGTTCGACTGACGCTGCACCGTTCGTGAAAGAGCTCGGCGCGATTCTCGCCGCCTTCACCGACGCCACGCAATGCGCGGCTGTCGTGTGGACGCAGCCGCAAGGCGGAGCTCCCCTCGCTGCCGAAGTGGGGAGCCCATCCGGCGACGCACCAGCCATTCTCGAGTTGATTCCTCCCGGCGGCTCGCCGGTCGAAGTGCACACGCCCAACGGGAGCATGCTCGTCGCGTTGCTGCCCGGGCCACGCCGCGCATGGCTCGCGCTCGGGCCGTGCGCCAACCGAGTCGCACCGTCGAGTGGCTGGCTCAAGTTCCTCCTTCCGGTCGTCACGCATTACCTGCAGGCGTCGCTCGAGGTCGAGCATGCCGCCAACGAGCTGGCGGAACGCTACGAGGAGATCAACCTCCTTTACACGACCAGCGAGATCCTCGGCCGAACGGTGTCGCTGGAAGAAGCGGCGAAAACCATTCTCCACGAGATCTCGGACACCGTCGGCGCGAGCCGGGCCTCCATTCTCGTGCACGACCCGTCCACCGACACGCTGCAGGTCGTCGCCGCGCGCGGCGCTGGGACGAGCGCGGCGCCCGCCATCGAGGTGAGCGACGACTGCAGCGTGTCGGCGACGGTGTTCCGGTCGCGCCGCTCGATGATCGCCGAGACGGGCGAGATGCTCTGCGACCAGGAGAAGCTGTATCGCAACGGCGCGATGCTCTCGGTCCCGATCATGTGGACGGGGCCGGGCGGGAGCCGCCCGCTTGGCGTGGTGAATTTGTCCGAGCGTCGATCCGGTCAGCCGTTCACCGCCGGGGACCAGAAGCTCGTGGAGGCGATTGCGACCCAGATCGGCACGGCGATTCAGAACGCGCGACTCGTTAGGGCATCGATCGACCAGCAGCGTCTCGTGTACGAGATGAGCCTCGCGCACGACCTGCAGATGAAGCTCCTGCCGGCCACGTCGGTCGTCGCGCCCGAAGCGGAGGTTGCCGCACGGGTGCTCCCCGCCGAGAGCGTCGGCGGCGACTTCTACCATCTGTTCCGTCTGGGCGGCCGTCGCACGGGCGTGATGATCGGTGACGTCTCGAGCCACGGCTATCGCGCGGCGCTCATCATGGCGCTCGCCATGAGCGCCTCGGCCATTCACGCCCAGACGACGATCGACGCGGCCGAGACCTTGAGCGCGCTCCTCGCGTCGCTCCGCGACGAGCTCGAGTCCACCGAGATGTTCATCACGGTGTTCTACGGCGTGATCGACCCGGCCGCGGGCGTGCTGCGCTACGCAAACACCGGCCACCCGCACGCGTTCATCATTTCGGCTGACGGCACGGTGTCGCGACTGTCCGCGCTGGATCCGCCGTTAGGCATGACGACGGGTCGTCCCGACGGTGCCTCGCGTCCATGGCGACGCGGATCGGATCTGCTGTTGCTGTTCACCGATGGCGTGACCGACGCGCGGAACGATGCCGGAGTGCGGCTTGGCGAGCAGCCGGTGCTCGACATCGTCGCGAAGCACCGCCACGAGCCTACCGCGACGATCCTGGAGCACGTGTTCGACGCGCTGCGCGCCCACATCGGCGAGTCCGCCCGCCCGGACGACCTCGCGCTCGTCATCGCTCGCACCTGATTGGTACGTTTGGGGTCAGAGTCATAATTCATCGTTTGAACGCCGCAGGCTGCTCGCGATCGCAACGGTAGGCACGAGTCCATGGCCGACACCCGGTTGCCGCGGCCGCGCAAGCGGCTCGGCCAGCACTTCCTCGTCGATCGTACCGCGCTCGAGCGCATCGCAGACGCGCTCGCACCCACGGCGAACGATATCGTCGTCGAGATCGGCCCTGGCCGCGGCGCGCTGACCGACCTGCTCTCGCAGCGCGCGAAGCGCGTGATCGCGATCGAGCTGGATCGCGACCTGGTGCCATACCTTCGCGATCGCTATCGCGCGGCGGGCAACGTGGACGTCATCGAGCGCGACGTGCTGGAGGTCAACCTCGGCGACGTTGCCGGAACCGACTTCCTGCTCGCCGGCAACGTCCCGTACTACATCACCACGCCGATTCTCTTTCACGCGCTCGAACCGCCGCGACCGGCGCGCGCCGTGTATCTGGTGCAACGCGAGGTCGCCGAGCGGATCGTGGCGCCGCCGGGCTCGCGCACGTACGGGGCGCTCTCTGTCAACGTTCAGGCGGTCGCGCACGCGGAACTGGTGGCGCGTGTTCCTGCCGGGGCGTTCCGACCACCGCCATCGGTGGAATCCGCGGTCGTCCGCCTAACGCCGCGCCCGGATCCCGTTGTCGATCAGTCCATCGAGGGCGAGTTTCGAACGCTCGTGCAGGAGGCGTTCGGGCTCCGACGAAAGCAGATGCGTCGCGTAGTGCGGACCATCGCGCATCTCGGCGTCGATGCCGCCGATCAGGTCCTCTCGACCGCAGCGATCGACCCGGAGGTGCGACCGGAGACGCTGTCGCCGGAGGACTTCGCCCGACTCCTTCGAGCGATCAAGGGGGTCAGAGTCGTTTGAAGTCGAGATCTTGGCAGTGCCGAGATCCGTGTATTCAAACGACTCTGACCCCCTTGATCGCCGCTGTCAGCGGTCGCGATTCGTGAGCGCGAACGACAAGCCCTCGAGCTCCATCGCCATGTTCACGTTCTTGAGCGTGACGTCCGGCGGCACCTGCAACTGAATCGGCGCGAAGTTGAGCAGCGCGCGCATGCCGGCGGAAACGAGGCGGTCCACGACGACCTGCGCTTCCTCCGCGGGCGTGGTGAGCACCGCGATGTCGGGGTGCTCCTTCTGGATGTCACGCTCGATCTCCGCCATGTCGCGGACGGTCAGCGCATCCCACCGCGTGCCGATCTTCTTCGGGTCACGGTCGTACACCGCGGTTACACGGAAGCCGCGCTGCCGGAAGCCACGGTACTGGGCGAGGGCGGTGCCGATCTTACCCGCGCCGACGATGATGACCTGCCAGTCGCGACGAAGGCCAAGGATCTCGCGGAGCGATTCGGTGAGCTCAGGGACCGAGTAGCCAAGGCCGCGCTTGCCGAACGAGCCGAAGAACGAGAGATCCTTTCGCACCTGGGCAGACGTCGTCCCGCCACGTCGCGCCAGCTCGTCGCTCGAGATCGTGACGAGGCCGCGGTTGGTGGACTCCTCGAGGAACCTCAGGTACAGCGACAGGCGTCGGACGGTGGAGTCGGCAATGCGTCTCACGGCAGGGCGGCTTGTGAAATCATTCACAAGTTATCGGTGAGAACGGCAATCGGGAATAGGTAGCGAACCCGAACAAATCCCACATGAGGGGCCGGGCACACCTATATTGCCGCCCATGACGTCAGGTGTACGACTTCGACCGGCTGAACAAGTGCTCGTGTCCCGCGCCCGTGACTTTCTCGCGGCGGGTCCGGCGGACGCGGTCGACCTGATCGCGCACGTGTGCCAGCTCCCGCGGCCGCCCAGGTTCGTCGCCAACCACATGGCAATGGCGTTGCTGGCCCCGTGGGAAGAGTTCGCGCACGACGGTGAAGGGCGCTGGAGTCTCGTCGCCAGCGCTACCCACTCGTCATGGATGGGCGGCACGGACGCGCGGTCGGATGTCGGCGTCGGGTCGCTGGACCCGGCGATGCGTCGCCCGTTGGCGATCCGAAACGCACCGCCCGCCGACCAGCTCGATGACCTCTCGTACGTGGTCGTCGACGTCGAGACCACGGGCGGGAGCTCATTCGGGCCGGATCGCATCACCGAGATCGCCGCGGTGATCATCGAGCGCGGCGAGATCTCGCGCGTGTACGAGACGCTCGTGAACCCGCAGCGCCCGATTCCGCCGATGGTCACGCGACTCACGAACATCACGTGGGACATGGTCAAGCACATGCCCACGTTTCGAGAGATCGTTCCGCAGGTGGCGGAGGCGATCCGCGGCCACGTTTTCGTCGCGCATAACGCGGGCTTCGACTGGCGCTTCGTGACCACGGAGATCGCGCGCGCCACGGGCGAGCGCATGGAAGGTCGGCGGCTGTGTACGGTGAAGATGGCGCGGCGCCTTCTGCCGCAGCTGCACCGTCGATCGCTCGACTATCTCGCCCGGCACTACAACGTCGAGATCACGGCGAGACACCGGGCCGGCGGGGATGCCGTGGCCACCGCCCGAGTATTCTTACGTATGATTCGTGAGGCCACGGACCGTGGCTGCATGACGTGGCCCGACCTCGAGGCGCTGTTGCGCGAGGTTCCGCGCGGCCGACGGCGTCGGCGGCGGAGCGCGATGCCACGATTCACCGATCGCGATACGACCGCCTAACGACACTCGACCCCGCGACGCATGACGACCACCCTCGCCCCACTCGTCGACACGCTCACCGTCGGTAAGCTCCGCGTTCACACGATTCAGGCTGGCGGCCAGAAGCTCGATGGCGGCGCGATGTTCGGCGTGGTGCCCAAGCCACTCTGGGAACGCCGCATTCAGGCTGACGACCGCAATCGCATCCAACTCGGCATGCGGTGTCTCGTGATCGAACACGAGTCGACGGTCATCCTGGTGGACACCGGAGCCGGAAACAAGGAGACCGCCAAGTTCCACGACATCTATGGCCTCGAGAACGCCGGCGCCAACGGCCGCACGCAACTGGAGGACGGCCTCGCGTCCCTTGGGGTACGGCCGGAAGACGTCGGGCTCGTGATCGATACGCACCTGCACTTCGATCACTGCGGCGGCAACACATTTGTCGAGGCAGCCGGCGGCGAGCCACAGCTCACCTTCCCGAATGCCCGCTACGTGGTGCAGCGCGGAGAATACGTCTACGCGACACACCCGAACGAGCGGACGGCCGCCAGCTATTTCCCGCACAACTTTGCGCCCATCGTTGCGCAGGACCGGTTCGATTTCGTGGATGGTGAACGTGAGATCGTCCGCGGCATCCGCGTCATCCCGACCCCGGGCCATACGCCGTTCCACCAGTCGGTGCTGATCGAATCCGATGGGGAGTCCGCCTTCTATCCGGCGGATCTCACACCCACGGCGTCACATCTGCCGCTGGCGTGGATCATGGGCTACGACGTGGAACCGCTCGTGACGCTCGAGACGAAGCGCGCCATCTTGACCAAGGCTGCCCGCGAGGGCTGGCTCGTGATCTTCGAGCACGACGCAACTGTGGCGTCCGGCCGCGTGAAGCTGGACGGGAAGGGATTTGCGCTCGACCAGCGGGCTTGACGCCCCGTTAGGCCGCGTCTAAGTTTTGATTTCACAATGCGGTAAGTAGAGCGAAGTCGCTCTCACCCTCTGGCCTCGCACGGTCGCCGACCGGGAGTGCTGCAGGAGTTCTCGAAACGCGCCACCTCCTGCACGGAGGCTGGGCGTTCAGCGGGCTCCTCTGGGGGTCCGCATTTTTTTTTGGGCCGAGCCTGTTTGACTCGACCACAACTCTCTCTCGAGGAACTCGGTTTATTCAGGACAACTCAAAGCGCGTCCGCGTCAATCGCCAGATCCGAATCAGTCCGCTCCGCGTCATTGCGGCAGACGGGAGTCAAATGGGAATTCTGGATCTGGATGCCGCGCTGGCGGCCGCACAGGAGCAGGGGCTGGACCTGGTTGAAGTAGCGCCAATGGCGCGACCTCCTGTCGTTCGAATCATGGACTACGGGAAGTTCAAGTTCGAACAGGCCAAGATGGCTCGCCAGGCCAAGAAGAAGCAGCACGTGATCCATCTCAAGGAGGTCAAGTACCGCCCGGGAATCGAGGATCACGACTTCGAGACGAAGACGCGCCACGC
>Ga0136846_1232897_pt1 | contig 19206 bp, 18 predicted proteins | sample HopSoiMetagenom2_FD_96841 | JGI IMG/M metagenome (GOLD analysis project Ga0136846, IMG submission 96841) | Grasslands soil microbial communities from Hopland, California, USA - 2 Assembly 2016 (version 4) | ecosystem: Environmental > Terrestrial > Soil > Grasslands | place: USA: Hopland...
AGCGCGGCCAGACCTGATGTCACGTACTGCTCTGCCCAATGCAGGCTGCCATGTCCAATGAAGAAAAACAGCGCTCCGACGATCGCACCTGCCACCCAATTTCGTGTGGTAGGGCGGAAACCGCGCTTCCACGCCCAGATGAACAACACACCTCCCGCCAGTGAGTGCCTGATTGCCACCGTCACCAGCGGCGGAATGGTTTCAATCGCGTAACGAATCGCAAGATAAGTCGATCCCCAGATCAGGTAGGTCGAAAGAAAAGAAAGCACGATCCACAGGCGGTGAGAAGAATCGCGCCGGAGGAGGGGCATTGCGGGCTTTGTCATTGTAGCCATATAACTTGTCATCCGACCATTTGATGGTTATAATCTACTGGACGGGTTGTAACCTGTCAAACACATTTTACTGGTTATATGGGAACTGTTTTTAACATCCTGGCGGGCGAGCGTTGCCTGGATTTAGTCAATACGCTTGATAACCGCCCGGTGCCGGAAAAAAAGCTTGAGCTGCTACCGGATTATGCAAGTTTTGCAATGTGGGCCGAGCAGGCGGGTATAATCTCGCGCCAAAAACGACAGCGGCTGTGCGAAGTGGCGCTTGCAGATCCAGCAAGGGCAACCAACGTCCTGAGCTGGGTAATTGAGCTGCGCGAAAGCCTGTACCGCATCTTTGACCGCATTGTTGGCGAGCAGCAACCCCCGAAATCCGATTTAGACCTGGTGGCCCATTTTCTTGCGCAGTCCTACCGTGCAGTACGGTTCCGCAGCACCCATGGGGTTTATCAGCTGGACTGGCAAGACGGTGAGCAGCTTGAATCGCCGTTGTGGCCGATTGTGAGGTCGGCATCAAGCTTGCTTACCTCACCGGACCTGAAGCTGGTGCGGAAATGCTCGGTGGAGACTTGCCGCTGGCTGTTCGTGGATCGCAGCAAAAACCACAGCCGGCGCTGGTGTGATATGAAGATTTGCGGAAACCGGACGAAGGCGCGGAAGTATTATTCGCGCACAAAACTTGACGCGGGCGAGGGCGCCCGCGCCACACAGCAGTAATCAGGATTTAACGGGACACGGCAGCGAACAGGTCGGAATGCAGCAACGACTGGAACTGCTTGTCGTCAGTCTTGAAGTGCATCTGCAGATTTGAGCTATCCGAGTTTACGCTCACGCTGTCGAGCGCGACTTTTTCAATGGGGGTGGCGGACATTTTCTTGTACAAGACTCCCGCTTTGAACAGCGTTGAAAGGGTGCCCGCTGTAACCGAATCTAAGGTCGCGACATCCAGGTCGAAATTCACTCCGCTCTGAAAATTCATGGTATAGCGCGATCCAAGGATGCGCTTCTTGATGGTTTCGTAATCCGCCAGGCGGGAAGCATCGCCCAGTGCCGAGCGCATCATGTTCTGTGTTCCCTGCTGGTCGAGCACGCTCCACACCGGTCCGGAATCAACTCCACCCATCAGATCCACGATCTGACTATTGCTGTCGAGGCCGGAAGCATAGCCATCGCGAGCATCCAGCGCGCCCTTCAACGCGGCCATATCACCAAACGCCAGCGTGTCATCATCAAGAAAAGTCATCTGCATACCGCCGGACATCGCGTAAACATCAGCCTGATGATATTTCACCGGCTTAATCTTGCTGAGCTTCATTTTCTTGAGCACAGCCGCTGACGAGAATTGCCCCTGCGCCACGCCGATCACCTTAATGCCTTGTTTGCCCGCGCGATAGGAGGCAAAGGTGAGCTGCTCGACATCTTTGTCGGGATTTATGCCAACACCCCTTAGCGCCGTTTCAAATTCCTTCAGAGCCGGCGGCAGCACCTGCGCTTTCAGCGCCATGGCGGTATCAGAATTCTTCAGCGCGCGATAATCCACAGAAATAATCTGCTGAATATCGGACGGAATCACAGTTCTTGCAGAGCTTCCCAGCGGCGTGGCCCAGGCTGAAAGCGAGCAGAGCAGAATCAAGGCAAGGATTATCTTTACTGATTTCATATGACCTCTGAAGTTAGAAAGTTAGATGCGGGCCAGAGACTCTGAGTACCCCTACTTTCTACCATTCTAGAGCAGTATCTACGCTTGCCAGCGCACCAAAGTGTAAAGACCAGGTCACGGCCGAACCATGGAGGGCACTGAAAACGACGACGCCTTTTGGCGCACCTCGGCGACGAAGTTCAGGTCGCTCAATGATTCCAGATTGATTTCCACATTGGCCAGGGCGCCGGTGGTAGCCGCGTGCGCCAGAGCGGTGGCCGTGGTCAAGTCGGATTTCATGTTCGGATTGGTTATCGGTTTTAGTTGTTCGACGATTTGCGCAACCGCATGGGCTTTTTCGGCCACCGACAATGGAATACTGGTCGCCTGCTTCAAGGCGAGCTGAATCATCTCGTTTCCGTCCGCCGATTGCTTGGCCTGCCTGTAGGCTTTCATGACTGAGTTGTAAGACTCGGCATCGGCGTCAATGGCTGCCTTCAGCTCTTCCCGCAACTGGGAGAGGCGCGCAATGGCATCGCTTAGTTCGCGCTCGTACTGCACATATGCTTTTTTTCCGCGCGACATGGAAGCCACCATGTTGGCGAGGCCGGCTGCCATGGCGCCGCTGGCAGCTGAAGCGCTGCCTCCACCGGGAGTGGCGGTGGGCGCAGCCAGCTGTTCCACAAAAGGTTCGACCCCGGCCCGAAGGCCGCCAACCGCCATCTTGCCGCCCATTACAGCCGCCAGCCGGTTTTCCAGAACCAGCAATGAATCAAAGTTTTCCACCTGCAGGAACCACTCTGCGGCCTGTTCCAATGATTTTTTCGGAATCAAACCGACGATCTCGCTTGAAACCGGCGCCGCCCCATAACGCGCCGCTTCCCTCTTGACCATCTCGAATACCCGGGCAATCGGAGTCTGCTCAAAGTCAGTCAGGTTCATAGAAACCTGGGCCATTCCGCGTACCAGGAATCCAGCTCCCTTCACAAAGCGCATTCCGCCGCTTGAAGCACGAACTGCCTTGGCGACTTTCTTCGCGATGTCGACATCGGGCGTGTTCAAAAAAACGTTGTAGGCGATCAGAAACTTGCGGGCGCCTACTACCGTGGCACCGGCCGTTGGATGAACTCTGAGATCGCCGAAATCGGGCTTTCTTGCAGGGTTGGTCGCGATCTCCGCCCGGATCCCTTCAAACTGCCCGCGCCGGATGTTTTCTAGGTTTTGTCGCTCTGGAGTCGCAGCCGCCGCTTCATACAAGTACACCGGAATCTGAAAGCGTTTCCATATCTCCGAGCCAACATGCCGAGCCATTGCCACGCAGTCTTCAATCGAAACACCTTCGATCGGGATGAATGGCACCACATCGGCAGCACCCATGCGCGGGTGTGCTCCCTGATGCGTATTCAGGTCAATCAGTTCTGCTGCTTTACCTGCGCCGCGAATGGCGGCTTCCTGAATGGGTTCACGCTCGCCCGCCAGCGTTATCACGCAGCGATTGTGGTCAGCGTCCATCTCGCGGTCGAGCAGGAAGACGCCGTCCATTTTCATGGCGTCAACGATGGCATCGACCTTGGCCTTATCGCGTCCCTCGGAAAAGTTCGGGACACACTCCACCAGAGTTGTGGGCATGCGAGAAGAATATCTGCGTCACTCGGGGGGCTGCAACTGGTGAGGTACTCTTTAATGTTAATGTTTTCCGCTGAGGAACTTGCCGAGGCCGAGCCGCACCTGCAAGGTATTAAGCCCAGGATTTGGCGAAGCCAGGCCCGCATTCGAAATGTGCATGTAACGCAGCTCCACGCTGAAGTTGTACTTTTCGCGAAGAAAGTGCGCGCCCACTCCGGCCGAAGGGGTGAAGTTCACGTCATTGGTTCCGATTGGCACATTGTGATTGGTGACCAGAAATCCGCCGCTGAGTTCGGCGTAGGGCACGATGCTGCCGCGGGTCGCAAAATTCCACTTGAGATCGAATGGATTAAAACCGGCCCCGTAGGAAGTGTTGGCCGGCTGAAATACCAGGAATGCAGGGATGACGTCCAGCGCGTATTCGAACCGGCCTTTTAAAAATCCGGGCCCGTGAGGCGTGGTGAGAATCCAGCCGTAGCGCAGGCCGATGTTCCACAGGCTGGTGTCCGATGTTCCTCCGGGAACGCTGTGCCCGCCCCCGGTCCACACCTGCAGTTCATGGCCGCCTTCTTCAAGCCGCGTCTGGGCAGAAGCGCAGGAGCAACAGATCAAAAAAAACCAAACAAGTTTTTTTGCGGATCGCCTTACTCGGCCTGTAAGGAGCAGCATCGTCAGGTGGCCAAGATACAGCAAAAGAGAGGGCGAAACAAACCGGGAGACGCTTACCTGCGGCTTACGCGGTCGGGCGCATACTTGCGCCGCTTCGCGGGTGGAAGATCAGCGTGGTCGCTCAGGATGGCAGTTGGTGTGGGGCTTTGTGAACTTCTACAGGCCTAATCCTCCATCAACTGACATGATCTGGCCGGTGATGAAATGGGGCGCAGTGGCAAAAAACATGACTGCGGCCGCAATATCTTCGGCGGTGCCGTTGCGGCGCATCGGGGTTTTCGGGGCCATGCTGCGCATAAATGCAGCCGCCGACTTTTCGCCCAGGTCGATCATCCCCGGAGCCACGCAGTTCACCGCAATTTCAGGAGCCAGCGCCTTGGCCATGACTCGCGTCAACATGTGCAGTGCGGCTTTCGAGGAACAATAGTGGGCGTGGGTCGGCCAGGGCCGCAGACCCCCGAGCGATCCCATGTTAATGATCTTGCCTTTGCGTTTGCGCAGGTAGCTCAACGCCTCACGCGTTACCAGAAACGGCCCGCGCGTGTTTGACGCAAAAATCGCGTCCCACTGTTTTACTGTGATCTTGTCAAACGCAACCGTTTCATAATTCGCGGCATTGTTGACCAGGATGTCAATTGCCCCAAACTCCCGTGCAACCTGGCGCACCGCGGCCCGGACACTTTTCTCCTGAGCAACATCACAACGAATTGCCATCGCGCGAACAGAGTTGCGATCCAGTTCGACTAACAGGTTGCGGGCATGAGATTGCGACCGCAGATAGGTGACCGCGACGTCGGCTCCCGCATCTGCCATTGCGAGCGCAATGGCACGGCCAAGCCGCCGCGCGCCGCCGGTGACGAGCACAGCCTTACCGGCAAGCGGCTTAGCTTCCGTTGGCATTGGGGAATTGTAACGGAGGTTCAGAGGCTGCTAATGGCCGAACAATCTTTATCTCAGCGCGTACAGATTGCCATCCATACTGCCGAAGTAAACTACGCCTTTGTCCACCACAGGCGAAGACATGATGGCGCCGATCGAAACAAATTTGAAGAATGCAATATACATGTCTTCGAAGTCATTGAGCACCGGCGCATACAGCGATTCCGGGATCAGGCTTCCGTCAGCATTGAGCACTTTGAACGGGTCGGCTTTCGAAGCGTCGGTCTTGAAATCCCAGATGAGTTTTCCGGACTTCATGTCGATTGCGTAGAGCCGGCCGTTGTGATCGCCGACATAAGCCAGGTCGCCTGCCAGTGCCGCAGAAGAAAAAATGTACGCCTTGGCATCGAAGTTGAATCGCAGCCGGCCAGTCTTCGCGTCCAGACCCATAAAGCGCGCGCTATCTGATGTGCCAACGTACACCATGCCGTCACGCACGGCAGGTGTTCCATTTACCCAGGACTTGCTGGCCGGGTAGTCCCATTTTTTTCGGCCGGTCGCGGCGTCAATCGCATACACGTGGGCGTCCCGGCATCCGACGTAGACCACGCCGTCCACAACCGCAGGGGAGGATTGAAACCCGACCTGGTTGTGAATCTTGGGGTCTTCACCGGCTTTAAACGACCATTTCTCCTGCCCGCTGTCGGCGTCGATCGCGTACAGGTAGCTGTCCCAACTGCCGATGTAAACCGTGTTGTTGGCGACCGCGGGCGAGGCGTGTACGACGTCTTTGGTCGCGAACTTCCATTGCAGCACGCCGGTTTGCGCGTCAGCCGCGTACACGTTGCCGTCTCCCGAACCGAAGAACACTTTGCCATTGGCAACCGTGGGCGAGGACATAAAAACGTCCCATGCATCCGGGATGGTCTGCGCTTCTGACTGCAAGCCGTGCAGGTTTTTCGCTTCAAACTTGCGCTCGTATTCGGTAGGCAGCACCCATCGGGGCTGCCCGGTTGCAGCATCTATGGCTGCCAGAGCCCCGGCGGATGAGACGAAGTACACCAGCCCGCCAGAGACTGCGGGCGAAGATGCGATTGGCATTCTCGATTTATATTTCCATTTCTCCTTCGCACTTTCCTGATCGATGGCGTAGAGGTACCCATCCATGCTGGCGATGTAGACCACGCCGTCGAGAATGGCCGGAGACGAAACGACAGGCCCGCCAGTCTTGAATGCCCACTTGACGCTGCCGAACTGCTTTGGTCCGGGGCTATCGTAAACACCGGTGTGAGCGGCATTGCCGTGAAACATCGCCTGCGCCGAAGCTACAATGGGCACTGCCAACAGCAGCAGCAATAAGCGCTTGAACATGTATTCTCCTGAACAGGGACTCACAGGCCGGATCCGCCACCAGAGTGGCTGGTGATCTGACGCGACTGGCGCCACATTGTTAGCAAAACCGGGTCGCCATAGCAGGAATTGCCGCGACAACATCCTGATGGAAATTTCCCAGACTGATTGCTAAACTCTGCGCATGTCGGAACCCCGGCAGGTGATCGTTTACTCTCGCAAAGGCTGTCACCTGTGCGAGATCGTGAAGGAAACACTCACCAAACTGCATCGCCGCGGAGGATTCCACTGGAGCGAAGTGGACGTGGATACTGACGATCAGCTCAGGCGCCAGTTCACTGATGAAGTGCCGGTGGTCTTTATTGACGGCCGCAAGGCATTCAAATATCGCCTTGACGAGCACGAATTCCTTCGCAAACTGGCGGGTTAGGCAGCCGCCCGACGCGGGTTACAATCCTAAGCCGAATGATTCGCACCCAGCTTTATGCCGAGCCGGCGGGGCACTTTGTCCACGAACTGATTCTTCATGCCTGTCGGAAATACGCCAATAAAACTGCGCTGGTGGACACCTCCTGCGGACGGCGCATTTCCTACGGTGAGTATGGGGAGCTGGTTCAAGCGGTGGCCAGAGGATTCATTTCAGCCGGGGTGAAGCCAGGAGATGTGATCGCGATCTTTTTGTTCAACTCCTGGGAGTTCTGCGCGACTTACCACGGCGCCACCCTTGCGGGAGCGATACCAACTCCACTGAATCCGACTTATCGTGAACGCGAGGTGCGCTATCAACTGCAGAATTCTGGCGCATGTCTGCTGGTAAGTGACGGCCCTAATCTGGAGCGGATCAATTTAAGCGGGCTTCCCTCGCTGCGCGCTGTGTACAGCACGCGCCACTTCGCCGCGGGCACGCTTCCCTTCTCTGAGTTGCTGAAACCAGGCCTCTCAAAAACTCCTGAACCAGTCGCCCCGACCACTGAAACGCTGGCTGCATTGCCTTATTCGAGCGGGACCACCGGACTTCCCAAGGGGGTGATGCTGACGCATCACAACCTGGTGGCCAACGTGTTTCAGTTGCTCGGCCCAGGCGCTTATGAGCTGCATGAGGGCGACATCCTGCTGTGCTTTCTGCCGCTTTATCACATCTATGGACTGAACGTCGGATTGAATCCGGTGCTGATGCGAGGCGCCACTCTGGTGTTGATGCCGCGCTTCCACACGCAGCAATTCATGTCGATCGTTTGCAGTGAGCAGGCCACTATCACGCTGGTAGTCCCCCCTGCATTGCTGGCACTGGTTCAGGCCGCGGAGGCCGGCCAGTTCGCGCAGAATCACTCATTGCGCTGGGTTAAATGCGGCGCAGCACCTTTGCCACCTGAGTTGCCGCGGCGCTTTTCCGCGCTGACCGGCATTTCGGTTGTGCAGGGTTACGGCATGACGGAGGCATCTCCGGTAACACATCTTGGATTTCTGTCTCCCGCAATGTACCGCCCGGAATCGATCGGCCATCCGTTGGCGCTCACCGACTGCCGGGTGATCGACGATGCAGGCAGCGAAGCCGGGACAAAGTGCCCCGGCGAGTTGGTGATGCGAGGGCCGCAGTTTATGAGGGGCTACTGGAAGTCGCCCGAGGCAACCGGGCTGGCGCTGCGAGATGGCTGGTACTGGTCGGGCGATGTCGTCCGGCGCGACGAGCACGGATTCTACTGCGTTGTGGATCGACGAAAAGAGCTGATCAAGTACAAAGGATTCGCGGTGGCGCCGGCAGAGGTGGAAGCAGTGCTGCTGGAGCATCCGGCAGTCCGTGATTGCGGAGTGATCGGGAAAAAAGATGCGGCAGCGGGCGAAATTCCGGTGGCGTTTGTGGTGACACACCAGAATTTCGCGCAGAACGGGCGGCTGGAACAGGAGTTGTGCAGTTTCGTCGCGGATCGGCTGACCCACTACAAGCAGCCACGGGAAGTCCGCTTTATCGATGCCATCCCGAAAACTGCTTCCGGCAAAATCCTTCGACGCGAGTTGAGAGACCTGGTTTCGTGATTTCTGGTTCGCCGCGGAACTTTTCCGGAACATCCCGCGTACCCCGTTATGTACAGAGGAGAAATTCATGGGAGAAAGCATAATTGGATTAGCTGCGGTAAGCCTGATATTTGGAACTCCGGTGGCTGCGATGTATACGTTTTACCGGGTGCGCAAACTGCGCACCGAAGAGCGCCTGGCGGCTCTGGCGCGCGGAGTTGAAGTTCCAATGCAACCGGAACTGCCGCAGGCGGGTCGCTCACGGCGGTCGGGCATCCTGCTGGTTGCCGGAGCCCTTGGATACACCATCGCGTTTTCGCTGGTTGCCCGGGTCAATCCCGATCAATGGATCACCGCTGCATTCGGCGTGATTCCTTTCACGATTGGTTTGGGATTTCTCCTGGACGCCGCGCTTATCCACAAAGATGTGCAGTCGTCCTAGACAGGTTATCGGGCCGCAACCGGCCTGGAACTTCGCCCCGCGCTTTGTTTCAGCATCTGCTCGGCGTGCTTGAGTGAGGTTTCAGTGAGTTTCGAGCCGCTGATCATGCGCGCCAGCTCGTGGGTGCGATGGTCGCTGGTGATCTCGCGAATACTGGTTCGGCTGCGGCCGGAAGCTTCTTTTTTCTCGATGAGATAATGGTGGTCAGCGAACATCGCGATCTGCGGCAGGTGAGTCACGCAGAGTACCTGGTTATAACGTGATAGCTCTTGCAGCTTTTTGCCCACGGCTTCCGCAGCGCGGCCGCCAATCCCGGTATCCACTTCGTCGAACACCATGGCGCGCTGCGATCCGCTCTGCTTCTTTTTGGCGCCAGCTTCCACGCTTGCCTTCAGCGCCAGCATGACCCGCGATAGTTCTCCGCCGGAAGCTATTTCTTCCAGCTTGCGAGGCGGCTCGCTGGGGTTGGTGGAAATCAGGAATGTCACTTGGTCAAATCCGGAGGCTGTCCAGTTCTGCTCGTCATCCGTTCCTGACGTTTCGATTCGAAATACTGCATTCATGGCGAGATCGCTGATTTCAGCCTCCACGATTTTCGCCAATCTCCGTCCCGCGCTCTCTCGCTGCCGGGATAGCGCGCGCGCCAGTTCCACATACGATTTTCCGGCGCCGGCCATCTCCGCGCGGAGTCTGGCGAGCACTTCATCTTTGTTCTCAATCTCGTTAAGTTTCTGTGACAAATTCTGGCAGCAGCGGATCACGTCATCCAACTCGGGCCCATACTTTCGCTTCAGTCGATCGAGTGCGGCCAATCTGTCCTCAACCTGGCCCAACCGCTCGGGTGAGGCTTCAACACCGCCGGCATAATCGCGCACACTCGCGCCTACGTCTTCGATGCTGATGCGGGCCGCCTGCAGGGCCGTCAGAGCCTCTCCGAACCTAGGCTCGTAGCGCGCCAGCTCTTCGATCTGTTTTTGTGCGCCGCGCAATGAAGCAGCGGTTGAATTCTCGCCCTCGTACAAAAGATCAAACGCATTCATGGCCGCGCTGTGGATCTTTTCCGCATTGGCGAGAACACGTTTTTCCGTTTCCAGCTGCGCGTCCTCGCCGGCCTGAAGATGGGCTTCTTCGATTTCTCGTTTCTGGAATGCCCACAGATCAACCATCTGTTGCCGTCCCTGTTCTCCACGTTCCAGTTCAGCAATATGAGAGCGGAGTGAGTTCCAGGTTTCGAACGCTTTGGCCAGGCTCTCCGAATCAATTCCCGCGTACGAGTCCAGCAGCGCCAGCCGCGATTGAGCATCGAACGACATCAATGTTTCATTCTGCGCGTGGATGGTGGCCAGGTGGGGAGCCAGCTGCTTCAGAACGGCAACCGTGGCCGGCTGATTATTGACGAACACCCGCCCCTTTCCACCAGTCAGGATTTCCCGGCGCAGAATCAGCGACTCGTCTGAGGCATCCAGCCCATTGCTCTCGAGAATGCGAGCGATTGCCTTCTCTGACACCGAGTCCGGCTCGAAAACTGCAGAAATGGTAGCCCGCTCGGTCCCACTGCGAACGACCTCGGGCGAGGCTTTTTCGCCCAGGAGCAAAGCCAGGGCATCAATCAGAATGGATTTTCCAGCGCCTGTTTCACCGGTGAGAAGATTCAATCCGGGCGCGAACTGCACGGCTGCGCTTTCAATGACCGTGTAGTTTTCGAGCCGCAATTCGGCCAGCAAGGTCTGTCCTGATCAGCAGAGATGAGCGCAGGATAGCACGGCCAGTGCCGTAACTGGACGTTATGAAAAAAGGCCCCGGCATGGCCGGGGCCTAAATGATTAATGCTATCCCTAAACCGCTTTCCGCTCGGTTCCGGTCTCGTCTCTCTCTGACCTGGGACCGACACTGCAGGTAGTACATGAACCGATCACTTCCCTGCGGCGCTGGCGCAGACGGCTTTGGAACGTATCCCAGCGCGCGCCAATGCCTGCCGCACTGTTGCTGATGGTTACGTCGTCGCTTCCGGGGTTCGTGATATCGGCAGATTCCGAACTCAGCCGCTCCGAACCGATGCTTGTCCGGCTACTCGCATCTGCCGATGAACGCCCGCGGGAACTATAGCCTGCTGCTTCCGGAGTACCTGTCATAGGGCCGGTCGCGCCCGAACCCTGCGTCATCTGCTGCGTGGTGGGGGTGATGTTGCGGTCCGTTTCTGCCCGGTGCATGACTGGCTTGGCTTCCCATTTGGAACGGTAACGGTTCTCGTAATCGGTCCATTTGTCTTCTGCTTCCACGTCCTTTTCGTTGTAGGCCGGAAAGCTCTCGATCTGTTCTTTGCTCAGATCAATCGCAAAGTCGTCCTCGTGCTCTGCCGAAGGCCGGATCTGGTCCGCCGGGACAATGAATTTATTCGATGAAAGCCACCCCCCCGTATCCACCACGACGTAACGAATATCGCCACTCGAGTGATCGAAGATCACGTCGTCAATCTTGCCCAGTTTTTCGTCATTCAAGCCATACACGTGCGAGCCGCGAACATCCTCCAGATCCTCCCCGGACTGAATGAATTGAAAATCGCGCAGTGTGCCGTAGTGTGCCATCTGACCTCCTCAATGGTTCAAAATTAAGTCTGTGCCTTGGATGCCTGCCCTACGGGTGGGGTTTTTAACTTAGATCCCTGCCGCAAAACCCCGTGGCGATTGGGGTTCGCCTAGATATTCACAAGGTCAGGCAGGCTGCAGCCCTGTTCTATAATCGTGAGAAGGACACCCCTACAAAATGCATTTGTACTTATTGCTGACATTCGTTGGCGGCGAGATATTGGACCTTGTTGGCGAGACCGGGGCGGTCGCCAAAGTGGTTCTGCTGGTACTGCTCGCCTTCAGCCTGATCTCCTGGGCCATCATTCTTTCCAAGTGGAGCGGTATCCGGAGGGCCCGGGTCCAGAGCGGACGCTTTATCCGTGCTTTCCGCAAGGCGCAGAGGCTGCAGGATGTTGGTGCCGTGGCGGAACAGTTCCGGCCCAGTCCCCTGGTGGGGGTGTTTGAAAACGGTTTTGAGGAATACCGCCGACAGGGAGGTGTTTCGACCGGAGCAATTCGCAGCCCGCTTGCTATTCAACGTGCCATGCAGATCGCTTCATCGGAGGAAATGACTCGTCTCGAGCGTAATCTTTCGTGGCTTGCCATTACCGGGGCGGTCACGCCTTTTGTGGGCCTGTTCGGGACGGTGTGGGGCATTATCGATGCCTTCCACGGCCTGGGGACGGCCGGTGCCGCGACGCTGCGAGCGGTTGCTCCAGGTATCTCTGAAGCGCTGATCACTACCGCCGCCGGCCTGGTAGCTGCTATTCCGGCTGTAATCGCTTTCAACCTGATCGGCAGTTCCATCCGCGAGTTCGCGTCCCGCTGTGACGACTTTTCACTCGAGATGTTGAACGCTGTCGAACGCCAGCAGCCGCAACCTTCATATCGCTCTCCAGAAACGGCGGAGGTGCGGCGGTAATGGCCTTTACGGCTTCCAACGGACGCACTCAAACTTCCCTCTCCGATATAAACATCACGCCGCTAGTTGACGTCGTTCTGGTCCTGCTCATTATCTTCATGGTGACCGCGCCGGTCCTGCAGTCGGGGATTGAGGTGAATGTTCCTAAAACGCGCACCGTGAAAGAGATCACCGAAGAGCGCATGGTGATCAGCATCGACAAGCAGCAGCGGGTCTTTATGGGCAACGATGCGGTAAATATCAACGAGATCGCCGGCAAGTTGAAGCAGAAGATCCGCGACCCACAGCACCAGTCGATTTTTATTCGCTCTGATGAAGACGTTCCGTTCGGCGCATTCGCCACCGTAATGGACGCGGTCAAGCAATCCGGAATTACCAACGTCAGCATCGTTACGCAGCCTCTTGATACGCATGGAAAGTCACGCTGAAATCTTTTTCGAGCATGAGCGCTGGGGCCGCAACCTGGCGTGGTCGGTCGGCCTGCACGTGCTGGTGGCGGGTTGCATTGTGGGCTACGCGATTGTCGCCCCTGCGAGCCGAGGATCTGATTGGGGCGCGGGCGGAGGAGGGGACGCCATGGGGGTAACCCTGGTCAGCAATGTGCCTCTGCCTGCCAATGCGACGCAGACGCAGAACGTGCTCGCCAACGAATCCAAGGGAGTGTCGCAATCGCAACCGCAACCTGAAGTCAAGCAACCGGAACCGGAAGCGATTCCAATTCCTGATAAAAACGCTAAGAAGAAAACAAAGCTTGAGACCAGCGCCACCAAACGAAAGCCTGAACCGCAGCCGGTGGAAGAAGCAAACAACATCGTTCCGTTTGGCCAGGGTGGCCCGGTCAGCGGGCCATACGGCACATTCAGCGTGGGCGGCGCCAAGGGAGGATTCGGCTTTACCGGTGGCGGCGGAGACTTTGGGAACAAGTACTCCTGGTACGTAAAGGTCATTCAGCAGAAAGTTTCCGAAAACTGGTTGAAGTATGAAATCGATCCTCGCATCAGCGCGGCTAATCGGGTGTATGTCACTTTCGATGTGGCGCGCGACGGCAGTCCTCGCAACGTGCAAGTGGAGCAATCGAGCGGCGTGCCTTCGCTCGACCAGTCGGCGGTACGAGCTCTGCAGCGCATTGACACTTTTGGTCCCTTGCCGTCGGATTACTCGGGAAATAAGGTTTCGGTTGAGTTTTGGTTCGATTACAACAGGAAATAATCGAGTTTTCTGGTTTTCATGAACGATCACTCTAGTCAACTGAGGACATGGGTTTTGATCAGGCCAATCATCTTCGCTGTCATACTTGCTTCTCTTTTCTCGTCTGCTTTCGCGCAGGACTGGATTCGCACGGGCACCGGCCTTGGAGTCGAAAAGGTTCGCATCGCTGTACCTGATTTCAAAGCCGCCACTCAGGATCCTAAAAACACCGACTTGCTGCGGGTCTTCAATGACACGCTATTCAGCGATCTCGAAAATGCCGGGATCTTTGATGTGGTCTCGAAAAGTTTCTACCCGCTCGGGCCAATCGGCACTCCCGCAGACGTGAAGTTCGAAGGCTGGAGTGGCCCTCCGGCCAACGCTGCCATGCTTGCCTTCGGCAATCTGGGCGTGACCGGCAGCAACATGACGGTGCAAGGCTGGCTGTATGACGTGAAAAATGTGGCCTCGCCTCAAGTGCTCGGCAAGCAATACGGAGACGCCCCGACCGCGGACGCGGCGCGCCTCACGGCACATAAATTTGCCGACGAGATCATTTTTCGTCTCGGGGGCGGCATTCAAGGGATTGCCGAAAGCACGATCGTGTTCGTGAGCAGCCGTACCGGGAAAAAAGAAATCTGGGAAATGGATTATGACGGCAACAATCAACATCAGGTCACGCATCTGGGGTCGATCTCGCTGTCACCCCGCTTTTCGCCGGATGGTTCGCGAATCGCGTTCAGCTCTTTGACCAAATCGGGATGGGACATCCTGATGTATTCGCTCGAACTCGACCGTATGGTTGCATTCCCCAGGTTTGGGGGCACCAACGTGTCGCCGGCTTGGGCGCCCGATGGCACTAAGATTGCTTTCTCTTCCTCACGGTCCGGGGATCCCGAAATTTACGTCGCTGAGGCTGCTGGCACCAATCTGAAGCGCATTACTTCGTTCAAAGGTCCGGACGTTTCGCCGACCTGGAACCGCAAGACCGGCGCCCAGATCGCGTGGGTCAGCGGACGCTCCGGCCTGCCGCAAATCTATATGTCAGAAGCCGACGGCACCAACGCACAGCGCTTCACTGAAGAAGGCTATGCGGTATCGCCATCGTGGTCGCCGAACGGCCAGTTCCTGACGTTTTCGTGGATTCGTCACTATGGGCCGGGCGCTCCTGGCGCTCAGGATATCTATCTGATGGACATCGCGAGCAAGCAATGGGTGCAGCTGACCCATGATGGCGGCCGCAACGATTCTCCGTGCTGGTCGCCGGACGGACGTCACATCGTGTTCCAGTCGAACCGCTCAGGCACGGAGCAGATCTGGACCATGCTGGCCGATGGTACTGCGCAGAAACCGGTGACTGCATCGGGACGTAATTCGCAGCCTAACTGGAGCTGGAAATGAGATTCCTTCAGCGGCGTTTGCCGTTTCGGGCGGCCGCTGATGAGAGAAGACTAACGTGCGCCGCTCGTCTGGGCACGCATCCGCATGGAGGAGAAGTGAAGCTAAAACTGAAATGGATTAGTTTGATTCTGGCGCTGAGCGCAGTGATCATGCTGAGCGCGTGCAAGAAGAAGGTAGCTCCGCCGCCACCCCCACCACCGCCGCCACCGGCCGCGCCCACCGCGTCGCTCACGGCGAATCCCAACGCCATTGACAAGGGTCAATCCAGCACCCTTAACTGGGAAACCAGCAATGCCACTGACGTCAGTATTGACGGTGTGGGAGCAGTACGGCCGACCGGCTCGCAGTCGGTTACGCCGCCCGAGTCCACCACCTACACCCTGACCGCGAAAGGCCCGGGTGGAACACAGCAGGCCACAGCGCGGGTCACGGTCAATGCTCCGCCGCCGCCTCCGACGGCATCGTCAGCTACCGAGGAAGAACTCTTTTCGCAAAATGTCAAAGACATTTACTTTGACTACGACAAGAGCGACGTTCGCGGCGACCAGCAATCGTCGTTGCAAAGCGACGTCGCGTTCCTTCGCCAACATCCCAACATCGGTGTCACGGTGGAAGGACATTGCGACGAGCGCGGCTCAACCGAATACAACCTGGCCCTGGGCGACAGCCGCGCCAGCGCGGTTCGCAACGCCCTGGTGCAAGGCGGGGTCGCAGGCGATCACGTTAAGACCATCAGCTACGGCAAGGAAAGGCCGTTCTGCACTGAGTCGAACGAGCAGTGCTGGCAGCAGAACCGCCGTGGACACTTCGTTTACCAGAAATAAAGCGGTGACGAGAGTGCCGGAGTTGGCCGGCTCCGGCGCCTTTTCTCCCGCTTGGAACGGCCCTCGTCAAAGCCTCGTTCAGCTCTGTTTTGGCATCTATAGGACTATTCACATGAACATTAAACAAAAACTCGGCATCGCCCTACTGGGTGTGTCAATACTGGCTGCTACGCCTTTATTCGCGGCCAATCGCGACATGGTTCAGCTGCAGACCCAGGTGCAGGACCTTCAGGACCGTATGACGCGCATGCAGCAGTCGTTTGACGAGCGCATGGGCATCATGAAAAACCTGATGGACCAGAATACCGACACCGTCAACAAAGTCGGCGCTGCGATTACCAATCTTCAAAGCAGTATGCAGAAGCAGCAGGGCGACAGCAGCGCGCACGTGGAAGCGTTATCTGGCCAGATTCAGTCGTTGAATGACACGCTTGACGAACTGAAAGCGCGGCTGGCAAAGGTCAGCAAGCAACTTGAGGATATGCAGTCATCGCAGCAGAACCTGGCTTCCCAGCAGCAACAACAGCAACAACAGCAGGCGCAAGCCCCTCCGCCCGATGTCCTGTACGCGAATGCTCTACGCGATTATCAGGCGGGCAAGGGGGATCTTGCCACGCAGGAATTCTCCGACTACGTCAAGTTCTATCCCAACACTGATCTCGCCGGAAACGCCTATTTCTATCTCGCCGAGATGCAATATCGAGGCGGCAACTATACACAGGCGGTGAAGAACTACGACGAAGTTCTGCAGACTTTTCCGGATGGGAACAAAGCCGCCGCCGCCGAACTGAAAAAGGGCCTGGCTCTGATCGAACTCGGGCGCCAGGATGACGGCGTGGCTGCGCTGCGGCACGTGGTGCAGCGCTATCCCAAAACCACCGAGGCACAGCAGGCTCGCGAACGCCTGCGCCGGCTCGGAGTGCCTGCCTCCGGTACTACCGCCCACCGATAAGTTAGTTTTGTCCGGAAAAAATGGGGAGCACGTTTCCGCTCCCCCCTGTTTACCCGATTCACTATCTACTTAGAGCGAGTTGAGGAACGTCAACAGCTGCCTATGTTGCGAGGGCGACAGCCTGGAGTAGTTCTTGATTACTCCGCTTGCCTCTCCCCCATGCCGCTGAATCGCACCAGCTACCGTTACTGAAGCGCCATCATGCATCAGCCGGTCGCGCGTGCGCATTCCCCACAGCGGAACAGTTCGCAGCTTGTTGGCAGTGTCAGCGGGTCCGTTCTGCACAATGCCATCTCCCGTGCCCACGTTGTGCAGCAGGAAATCGCTGTAAGGATGGATGGTTTTGTTGCCCAGCGCATCAGGAACTACAAACGCTCCTCCCGCGAACGAAGTTCCGGCTGGAGCAGTGGTGATGGAAGGCACATGGCACATGGCGCAGCCGATCTGGGTGAAGATCTGCTGCCCGGCTCGGGCCAATGGCGTGTTGATGAGCGCGGAATCGACCGGCGGCGCCTTCGTGCCTCGCATAAACATTGCGAAGCGGTCGATGTCGCCTTCTGCGTCCTCCGGGTCTTCTGTGGTCTTACACAGGGTAGTGGTGTCAGTCAGGTTGAGACGGTTGGTTATGCCTTGTTCGTTCAGATAGGCGTCTGAGGCAAAAGAAAGCAGGCTGGCCTGCTGGTCCTTCCATCCGAAACGCCCGATGCGGGTTTGCCCCGTCGCTTCGAAAAGCGGCACCTGAATGGCTTCCCCAGCGATTAGCCCGCCTGATTGCACGCGCTGCTGCCTGGCAATGTCCTGCAAGGTCGCATCATCGATTGCCTCGACGAAGCCATCCCCCAGAATATTCAACGACATTCTGAATGTACGAATGCCCTCGGAGGGCGGCGCGTGTTCCTGCGCCTCCGCGCAAGTTGACCGATCATTCACCAGCGAGCGGCTGGGCACGCTGGTTTGGCCATCGTTCACGAAGATGGTGGGGTTAACGAACTGACCGCGGCTGTTATTGTGGCCGACCCGGAGTTCGGCAACCTGGCTTCCGCCCCCGGTTACGGGGCTCTGATGGCAATCGACACAGGAGCGCGCGTTGTACATCGGGCCGAGCCCGTTGTCCACTCCGTCCGCTTCTTCAAATGCTGCCTGGTCCGCGGTGAACCTCGCGTCGTCCTCGATCCCGTTGCTAGCGGACTGTGAACCTGGGTTTTCACTCAAAGTGGGCGTGCTGAATCCGGTCGGCGCTTCCCGCGCAGTGGACTGGCTTCGCACCTTCAACATCAGGCCCGATGCCATTACCACCAGGGTCAGAAAGCCTGCTACCAGCAACTTTCTCCTTGGCATAGACACACCTCCAGCATGCGGAATGCGGACACACTCCAGCTGTGCAAGTCAGGCAATTAATGTGCAGGAGTAACTGTGGCGGACTACTCCCCTTGTCGGCGGACGACTGCTGATAAGCGCTAAACTGAAAACCGGCGTGGGGAACGCGAGTCTCAGGCGAGCGGATTACCCGCCGTGCAATGCAATGAAGGGCGCTGCTGTTGAATTAGAAAAAACTCAGACGAGAGTACCGCAATTTTTAAATCCGTCAAGATGCCCGGAAGTACATTCAGTTGTGGAAATTCTCGCTCGCGCTCAGGGCCACTATTTCTCTTGACTGAATACGACTTTTCCTGCCACCCAGGTCTGCAACACTTTCGCATCGCGAATCTTTTCCGGCGGCAACGAAAACAAATCGTCTGATACCAGCACCATGTCTGCCAGCTTGCCTGGGCTGATGGTCCCCTTTTCCTGGTCCTGAAATTCCGCATACGCGGAACCCATGGTGTATGCCTCAAGCGCCTCTGGCAATGTGAGCTTCTGCTCAGGAAACCAGCCTCCAGGATTTTTGCCGTCGAGTGTGGCACGCGTCACCGCCGCATAAAGGCTGAGCATCGGGTTCAGTGGCGCCACACTCCAGTCCGTGCCAAATGCGAGCCGCACGCCATGATCTTTGAAGGTGCGAAAGGCATATGTCCGGCTGGCGCGATCGTGCCCGATGCGCTTTTCCGCCCAGCGCCCATCATCAATGGCGTGATACGGCTGCACCGAAGCGATCACATGCAAGCTCGCAAACCGGTCGAAGTCTTTCGCGGCCATGTGCTGCGCGTGCTCGATTCTCAACCGCCGGTCAGCCTCACCATGGCTGTTGATCAGTTCGTCATAAATATCCAGGATCATCGAAATCGCCTGGTCCCCAATAGCATGCGTGCAAATCTGCAGCCCCGCAGCGTCCGCCTTCATCATGCGATCGCGCATCAGCGAAACCGGGTGCATTTCGTCCGACAGGATTCCATGTTTTTGCGGCGCGTCCAGAAATGGATCGTAAAAATAAGCGGTCGCCGAACCCAGCGAACCATCCGCAA
>Ga0136846_1229036_pt1 | contig 19198 bp, 15 predicted proteins | sample HopSoiMetagenom2_FD_96841 | JGI IMG/M metagenome (GOLD analysis project Ga0136846, IMG submission 96841) | Grasslands soil microbial communities from Hopland, California, USA - 2 Assembly 2016 (version 4) | ecosystem: Environmental > Terrestrial > Soil > Grasslands | place: USA: Hopland...
AGCAAGGTCATCGCGATGTGGAACAACTTCCACGCCCTGGGCCAAAAGCTCAATCTGGCTGTGCCGGCCGAGCCGCTCTACCTGATCAAGGCGCCGAACTCTTACCTGGATCCCAACGGAACCATCGTCAAGCCACCCTGCGACGGCAAGGTGGTTTTCGAAGGCGAACTGGGCATCGTCATCGGCAAAACCTGCAAGCAGGTTCCCGAGGGCGATGCGATGGACCATGTGTTCGGCTACACCTGCGCCAACGATGTGACGGTCGCCGACATCCTGAACCGCGATGCCTCGTTTGCCCAATGGGTACGCGCCAAGGGACTGGATACCTTCTGCCCTTTCGGCCCCGTCGTCGCCACCGGCCTTTATCCGGAAAAACTGGTGGTCAAAACCATCCTCAATGGTGAAGTCCGCCAGGACTACCCCATCAGCGACATGCGCTTTTCAGTCAGGCAGCTGGTGAGTTTGATATCCCAGGATATGACGCTCTATCCAGGCGATATCATCCTGTGCGGTACCTCAATCGGTGTGGGATCCATGAAGCCGGGAAGCACGGTCGAAGTAGAAATTGCCGGCATCGGCAAACTCAGCAACCGGTTCGAATAACGTTTTTGCCAGGAGTACGGGTGTGAAGATTGCGATCATTGGAGCCGGGGCCATCGGCGGTTATGTGGGCGTGAAATTGGCTTTGGCTGGTGAGGACGTCACCTTCATCGTGCGGGGCGCCAACCTGGACGCCATCCGTAAAAAAGGCATGAAGCTCATCATGCACGATGGCACCGAGCACGTGGCGGACAACGTCAAGGCGACCAACAACTACGCCGAAGCCGGGCCGCAAGACCTGGTGATCCTGGCCATGAAGGCACACCAGGTAGAGGCCGTGGCCAACGACCTTCCCAAGCTGTTTGGGCCTGACACCGCCGTGGTGACCATGCAAAACGGCATCCCCTACTGGTACTTCCACAAGCACGGCGGCTCCCTGGAAGGCAGCCAGGTCCATAGCGTGGACCCGAGCGGCTTGCAGCTGAAAATGATCCCACCCGAGCGGGTCATCGGTTGTGTCGTCTACCCCGCTTCCGAGTTGGTAGCGCCGGGTGTCGTGAAGCACATCGAGGGCGACCGCTTTCCCGTGGGCGAGCTTGATGGCTCAACGAGCGAACGCGTCACAAGAATTTCTGAATGCTTTTCGAAGGCCGGGTTCAAGGCGCCGGTGCTGGACAACATCCGCTCGGAAATCTGGCTCAAGCTGTGGGGAAACCTCACCTTCAATCCCATCAGCAGCCTGTCTCATTCGACGCTGGTGGACATCTGCCAGTTTCCGCTGACGCGCGAGCTGGCGGCCAACATGATGCGCGAGGCGCAGGAAGTCGCGCACAAGCTGGGCATTGAGTTTCGCGTCACGCTGGACAAGCGCATCGCAGGCGCCGAAAAAGTGGGCAAGCACAAGACATCCATGCTGCAGGATATTGAAGCGGGCCGCGCTCCGGAAATCGATGCCCTGGTGGGCTCGGTGGTGGAATTGGGGCGCCTGACGCAAACACCAACGCCGCATATCGACACGGTGTATGCCCTCGTCAAGCTGCTGGCAAAAACCATGGACGAAGAGCGTGGGCAAGTACGCCTTCAGCTCGCAGCCTGAACGACGGGGCGCCCGCCCGGGCAACTGGCCGGCGTCAGCCCCTCAGGCAACCTGCTATATTTTTTATAGCTGAAAGCCAAGGTAATACCTGGGCCCTGGCTACTTTTCTTATAAATTCCCGAACGGAATTTGCTTCAAGGCCCAAAACTCAGTGTCTTCTTCATAGCCTCAACCACCGCGTCCGAAGGGGTTTCGAAATCGAACTTGGCCCCAAGGTCCAAGGCCTTTAACAGCAGCGGGTTGGCGTTCTTGAGGTTGTCGAACAAAGTAGCGGCTTTTTTGGTCGCATCTGCCGAAGCGCTGGGGTGAACGTACAGCCCGTAGCCCCAACTCGAATGGGCGGTTGGCACGATCACCAGCTGCGCCATGTGGATGCGCTCATCGGTACCGTGGTGGCTCTTCATGTTGGCGGCCTGTGCACTCTGTAGCCGGGTAATCAGGCCGGCCCACCGGTCCGCTTGCCAATGAAACGCAGCCTTGGTCGGCAAGTAGCTTTGTCCCAGCCCTTGTTGAGGCAATATTTCGACCACCGTGCCGCAAAAATTCTCGGCTTTCACCAGCGAGGTGGTCACACCGCTTTTCATGCCAAAGCAACTGCTCGTCTTGAGCTTGGCGAGCACCTTGGCTTGATCAGCGGCCGGAAGGGTCTTCAGTTCGACGGGTGTGCCGTCCTTGACCGTTCCGATGTCAGCCAGAATCAGTACAGCCGACTGGATCGGGTCCATGTTGACCGCCACCGGACGGTAGCCCGAGGCAAGACCGACTACCGGGTTGCCATAGACCCAGCAGGGTGGCGCAGGCTTTTTGACGGCCGTCAAAACATCCTGCGTCTCCCTGATGTTGATCACCGGCGTGACCGACAGCCCCGTAGGACGGATAAAGTCAACGAGCTCTTTCAGGGCACTTTCGGTTTGCGATGCCCCCTCGCCCCGGATGACTTGTGGATTGAGGTAAAGCCCGCCTTCGCACGACTGCGCGTGGGCGGTCACACCGCAGGAAAATAAAACTGCCAGGAACAATGCGTTTTTCATGGTTTTTACCTTTCAAAACATGAGTGAGGTTCCAGTCATTCACCTCGACGCGGAGCATCAGCTGGTCCGCTGAAATTCATGTTACGGCGTTGTCACACTTTCCTCCTAGGGACATACGCTATCCAGACGCGCCATATAGCACCAAAGCGGCTCCGGAGAAACCCTAGAGCAGCTCAAAAATCCCGCAAACTTGACCACTGTCAAGAATTTTTGGTCCACTTGGTAAGACCATACGCCTGCAATATGCTCGGCCAGGAATCAATAAAAACAGCAAAGAGATTCCCGCCAACAACAGAGTTACCCAATACAGGAGACAACGTGATGAAAACCAGATTTGCGAGCATCAGGAAAAAATTGGCGGCAGCAGGAACATGCGCCATCGCAGCCGCGGCGCTGACAGCCTTCCCGGCCCATGCGGCCTGGGAGCCCACCAAGCCGGTGGAGTTCGTGGTACCGGCAGGTACCGGTGGCGGCGCCGACCAGATGGCACGCCTGATGCAAGGCATCGTCATCAAGCACAAGCTGATGAAAGAGCCGCTGATCGTCGTCAACAAATCCGGCGGTGCAGGCGCGGAAGGTTTTCTTGAAGTCAAGGGCGCCAAAGGTGATCCGCACAAGATCATCATCACGCTGTCCAACCTCTTCACCACGCCGCTGGCGACTGGTGTTCCCTTCAACTGGCGCGACATGACACCGGTGTCCATGATGGCGCTGGACCAGTTCGTGCTGTGGGTCAACGCAGAAAACCCGGCCAAGACCGCCAAGGACTACCTGGCTGCCGTGAAAACCGCAGGCCCCAGCAAAGTCAAGATGGGCGGTACCGGCTCCAAGCAGGAAGACCAGATCATCACCGTCGGTATCGAGCAGGCTACTGGCACCAAATTCATCTATGTGCCCTTCAAGGGCGGCGGTGAAGTCGCGGTGCAGCTCGTCGGCAAACACGTCGACTCTTCCGTCAACAACCCGATCGAGGCGGTTGCCCAGTGGCGCGCCAACCAGCTCCGGGCTCTGTGCGTCTTCGATGACAAACGAATGACCTACAAGACCAAGGTCACCGACACCCTGTCATGGGCCGATATACCTACATGCAAGGAAGCCGGCGTGCCTACCGACTACACCATGCTGCGCGGCATCTTCATGGCGCCTGGTGTTTCCAAAGACCAGCTTGAGTTCTATGTCACGCTGCTCAAGAAGATTCGCGACACCCCCGAGTGGAAAGACTACATGGAAAAAGGCGCGTTCAACCAGACATCGATGTCCGGTGACGAGTTTGGCAAATGGCTGGGCAACGCGGAACAGCGCCATCGCGAGTTGATGAAGCAAGCCGGCTTCATCGCGAAGTAACGAAAAGAAAACCCCGTTCGCCGGGTTTTCCCCTGCGGGCTGGCCACGCGCCAGCCCCACAATCAATCAAGTTCGCCCTGGTGCAGGGCACTCAATCCAACGGAGTTGCTCATGGAGCCAAACCAAGAATCCGGCGCGGAAGTCCGCTCGGGCGTCGCGACCTATGTCGTTGAAGCAATCGTCGCCACCTGCATCGTCATCCTGGGTGCCGTGGTCATTCAGGGCAGCTGGACCTTAGGCTCCGGCTGGACCAGCGACGGCCCCGGCTCAGGTTACTTCCCGTTTTATATCGGCATCATCCTGTGCATTTCAGGCGTCGGGACTCTTTATCAAGCCCTGTTTGGCAAAGAAAAGAATACCGAAGTATTCGTCGACGGCGAGCAACTCAAGCGGGTGCTGGCGGTTCTGATTCCCGCCATCGTTTACGTGCTGGCAGTCCAGTTCATAGGCCTGTACGTGGCGTCCGCTATCTACATCGCGCTGTTCATGATCATCCTCGGGAAATTTTCCCCGATCAAGAGTGTGATCACGTCCTTCCTTGTGATCGCCCTGTTTTTCTTTATGTTCGAGGTCTGGTTCAAGGTTCCCTTGTTCAAAGGCCAGTTCGAGCCGCTGAGCTTCCTCGGCTACTGAGCCCCCTCTACCCACAACGAGCCCACTGAACTTTTACCGGATATCGAAATGGAAGAACTAAACTCGCTTTTTCACGGATTCAGCGTCATCCTGACGCCGATGAACATCGTCCTGATGTTCGTGGGCATTATTCTGGGTGTGCTGATCGGCGTGCTGCCAGGCCTCGGCGGCGCCAACGGCGTAGCCATCTTGCTGCCCCTGACGTTCACGATGTCGCCCACTTCGGCCATCATCATGCTGTCCTGCATCTATTGGGGTGCGCTCTTTGGCGGTGCGATCACCTCCATCCTGTTCAACATACCGGGAGAGCCCTGGTCGGTAGCCACTACCTTTGACGGCTACCCGATGGCCCAGCAAGGCAAAGCCGGCGCCGCACTGACGGCTGCATTCACCTCCTCTTTTATCGGTGCTTTCGTTGCCGTGGTGATGATCACCTTCCTGGCTCCGCTGGTTGCAAAGTTCGCACTCAAGTTCGGCCCTCCCGAATTTTTCGCGGTCTACCTGCTGACCTTCTGCAGCTTTGTGGGCATGGGCAAAGGCTCTCCGTTCAAGATCCTCGCATCGATGACGATCGGCTTTGCGCTGGCGTCTGTCGGGATGGACACCGTGACCGGCCAGTTGCGCCTGACCTTCGGCATCCCGGACCTGATGCGCGGTTTCGATTTCCTGATCGCCGTGATCGGCCTGTTCGGTATCGGTGAAATCCTGCTGTCCATGGAAGAAGGCCTGGCTTTCTCGGGCAAGAGCGCCAAGATCGACCCCAAGGTCGTGCTGGAAACCTGGAAGAAGCTGCCGAAATACTGGATGACCTCGCTTCGCAGTTCGCTGATCGGCATCTGGATGGGCATTACCCCCGGCGGCGCCACACCAGCTTCGTTCATGAGCTACGGCCTGGCCAAGAAGATGTCGAAGAACGGCTCGAAATTCGGCTCCGGCGAAATCGAAGGCGTGATTGCCCCCGAAACCGCGGCGCATGCCGCCGGCACCAGCGCCCTGCTGCCCATGCTGGCGCTGGGCATTCCAGGCTCACCCACCGCAGCCGTGCTGCTCGGTGGACTGCTGATCTGGGGCCTGCAGCCCGGACCGCTGCTGTTCGTTGAGCAAAAAGACTTCGTCTGGGGACTGATCGCCAGTATGTACCTGGGTAACCTGGTGGGCCTGATCGTCGTGCTGACCACGGTGCCGCTGTTCGCCTCCATCCTGCGCATCCCGTTCTCCATCATTGCACCTGTGATCGTGGTGATCTGCGCAATTGGCGCCTACACCGTGCACAACGCCATGCTGGACATCTGGTTCATGATGCTGTTCGGTGTCGTCGGCTATCTCTTCAAGAAGCTGGACTATCCGCTTGCGCCGTTGGTGCTGGCGCTGGTTCTCGGAGACAAGGCCGAAGATTCATTCCGCCAGGCCATGCTCGTGTCGCAAGGCGAGATGTCCATCATGTGGTCCAACCCACTGGTCGGCGGCATCACGACATTGGCCTTGATACTGCTGTTCTGGCCCCTGATCTCCCGCGTGCTGGCCAAGATTCGCCCACCCAAGCAAAACGAATTTGCGGCGGAGCAACCCGTCGACTGATCGTTCGGACAGACAATAAAAAAAGCCGGGTTCTTACCCGGCTTTTTTTATTTCCACTTTGGCTTTGCTTTGGCAGACCTGTCATTCCGTTTCCACATCATTCGTGAACGCGAAGCCGGCAAAGTGCACGGATGATTTGGAAATGGAATCAGATCTTGCCGCGTTGCTTGAGCCGGCTAAGGGTTTCTGCTGAGAGATTCAGGTACGACGCCAGTTCCTTCTTCGGGATGCGGTCAAACAGCTCCGGGTGTTTGCGCTGAAAGCGCTTGACGCGCCCCGGCGCATCCAGCAAATGCAGCGTGATGGTGTGCGCCATGATTTCGCTCATCAGGCGCATCACGTAGTACTCGAAAGACTGCTTGATTTCATGGTGCCGCTCGAGAAAAGCCACCCATTCGGGCAAGGGCAGCTTTGCCACCCGGACTTTGGTCACGCAGACCGTGCTGTAAGGCGTGGGGGTGCCCAGCCGCCAGGCGGCGTAGCTGGTTTCCATGTCGCGCTCGTCGGCAAAACGAAGAATCATCTCCTTGGCCTGCTCGTTGGTCACCACCCGCTTGAGAATGCCCTCAAGGATGAAATATTGCTCCATTTCGTGGACGCCCTGCTCCAGCAGGGCGTCACCTTTTTGCCCATCCACAATGACCAGGTGCGACTCCAGTTCCGCACTCTGCTCCGCCGTCATTCCCTTCAGCACGATGTTCTGCGCCAACTGGACACGAATGACGTTTCTCTCGGGGTGATTTGGTATTGACGACATGGGGCCGATAAGGATTGAACTGGAAGCAGATTGGAGGGTTTTTCGGGGTGGAGATTCCTCCGAAAATTGACCCTGGTCAATGGCCAAATCTGAATCGATTCCTATGATACCTCGACGGTGCAAATGACCCGCCTGAGCGCAAAAAGTGAAGCGACCTGGCCCGCCAAAGAAAGGCCCTGACTCAAGTCAATGCTTTTTCAGGGCGGGACACACAGCCAACTGCTTTGCTCAACCTTTATCGAAGTCACACGAAGAGACATTCATTATGACCAACGCCACCTCCACGACAGAGCAGACCGACGGTTTTCACCTCGTCATCGATGCCCTCAAGCTCAACGGCATTGACACGATCTTCGCCCTGCCCGGCATTCCCATCACCGACCTGACCCGCAAGGCGCAGGCCGAAGGAATCCGCATGATCTCGTTTCGCCACGAGCAGCATGCCGGCAATGCCGCCGCCGCCGCTGGTTTCCTGACGCAAAAGCCGGGTATTTGCCTGACGGTGTCCGCCCCGGGCTTCCTGAACGGCCTTACGGCCCTGGCCAACGCCACGACCAACTGCTTCCCCATGATCCTCATCAGCGGCTCCAGCGAGCGCGAGATCGTCGACCTTCAGCAAGGCGACTACGAGGAAATGGACCAGTTGGCCATTGCCAAGCCATTGTGCAAAGCAGCATTTCGCGTCCTTCACGCCGAAGACATTGGTGTCGGCATCGCTCGCGCCATCCGTTCGGCGCTGTCCGGCCGTCCCGGCGGCGTTTACCTCGACCTGCCGGCCAAGCTGTTCAGCCAGTCGATGGATGCCGCAGCCGGCAAAAAATCGCTCATCAAGGTGGTCGACCCTGCGCCGCGCCAGATCCCGGCTCCCGATGCGGTCAAGCGCGCACTGGACCTGCTCAAGGGCGCCAAACGTCCGCTGATCGTCCTCGGCAAAGGCGCCGCCTATGCACAGTGCGATGCCGATATCCGCGCCCTGATCGAGAAAACCGGCATCCCGTACCTGCCGATGTCCATGGCCAAGGGCCTGCTGCCTGACACCCATCCGCAGTCGGCTTCGGCCACCCGCTCCCACGTGCTGGCAGAAGCCGATGTGGTGGTGCTGGTCGGCGCGCGCCTGAACTGGCTGCTGTCGCATGGCAAGGGCAAAACCTGGGGCGGCCCCAATGCCGACACCCGCCAGTTCATCCAGATCGATATCTCCCCGACCGAAATGGACAGCAACGTCCCCATCGCCGCACCACTGGTCGGCGACATCGGTTCATGCGTCTCCGCACTGCTGGCAGGCCTGGGTTCAAGCTGGGCCAAACCGCCCGCCGACTGGACTCAAGGGATCAACGAGCGCAAGGACAAGAACCTGTCCAAGATGGCGGCGACGCTGGCGCTCAATCCGCCCACGATGAATTTCCACAGCGCACTGAACGTCATCCGCAATGCGGTGAAGGCGCGTCCCGATGCCATCGTGGTGAACGAAGGCGCGAATACGCTGGACTTCGCACGCAGCATTGTCGACATGTATGAGCCCCGCAAGCGTCTTGACGTCGGCACCTGGGGCATCATGGGCATCGGCATGGGCTTTGCCGTCGCTGCCGCGGTAGTTACGGGTAAACCCGTAATTGCCATCGAAGGCGACAGCGCTTTCGGCTTCAGCGGCATGGAAGTAGAAACCATCTGCCGCTATAACCTCCCAATTTGCGTCATCGTCTTCAACAACAACGGCATTTACAAGGGCACCGACGTCAATCCGCTGGGCGGCGATGTGGCACCCACCGTTTTCGTCAAGAATGCACGCTACGAAATGATGATGCAGGCTTTCGGCGGCGTGGGCGTTCTGGCCAACACACCGGCAGAGCTGGCCAAGGCACTGGACGAAGCCGTCAAATCCGGCAAGCCAACCCTGATCAACGCCATCATTGACGAAACTGCAGGCACCGAGAGCGGCCGGATCACAAGTCTGAACCCGCAAGCTGCAGCAAAGAAGTAATCCAAAGCCATCCCAAGGAGAAATCAAAATGAGCAACAAACCACTCGCCGGCATCAAAATCATCGACTTCACCCACGTTCAGGCAGGTCCCGCCTGTACCCAGATGCTGGCCTGGTTCGGCGCTGACGTCATCAAGGTCGAGCGTCCCGGCTCTGGCGACGTCACCCGAAGCCAGCTGCGCGACATCGAAGGCGCCGACGCGCTGTACTTCACCATGCTCAACAGCAACAAGCGCGGCCTCACGCTGGACACCAAAAAGCCCGAGGGCAAGGAAGTGCTGGAGAGGCTCATCAAGGAATCCGACGTGATGGTCGAGAACTTTGGTCCCGGCGCGCTGGACCGTATGGGTTTTTCGTGGGAGCGCATTCAGGAACTCAATCCCAAGCTGATCCTCGCTTCGGTCAAAGGCTTCAGCGACGGCCACCACTACGAAGACCTGAAGGTTTATGAAAATGTGGCCCAGTGCGCAGGCGGCGCAGCGTCCACCACTGGCTACTGGAAGGGCGAGAACTCAGGCCCGACCATTTCGTCTGCCGCTTTGGGCGACAGCAATACCGGCATGCACCTGGCCATCGGCATTTTGACGGCCTATATCGGCCGCCAGCAGACGGGCAAGGGCCAAAAAGTCGCCGTGTCCATGCAGGACAGCGTGCTCAACCTGTGCCGCGTCAAAATGCGCGACCAGTTGCGCCTGGACAACCTTGGCTACCTGGAAGAGTACCCACAGTACCCGCATGAAATGGAAGCCTTCAAAGACGGCGTGGTGCCGCGCGGCGCCAATGCCGGCGGCGGCGGGCAACCCGGCTGGATCCTGAAGTGCAAGGGCTGGGAAACCGACCCCAACGCCTACATCTATTTCACGGTCCAGGGTCACGCCTGGGAGCCGATCTGCGACGCACTGGGCAAACCCGAGTGGAAAACCGACCCGGCCTACACCACGGCCAAGGCACGCCAGCCGCACATCATGGACATCTTCGCCACGATTGAAGCCTTCATCGCCGACAAGACCAAGTTCGAAGCCGTGGACGTCTTCCGCAAGTTTGATATTCCCTGCGCGCCTGTGCTGTCGATGAAGGATTTGTTGAATGACGAATCCCTGCGCGCCAGCGGCTCCATCGTGGAAGTACCGCACAAGGTGCGCGGCAGCTACTTCACCGTGGGCAGCCCGATCAAGTTCTCCGACACCAAGCCCGAAGTCACCGCATCGCCCCTGCTGGGCGAGCACACCGACGAGGTGTTGTCTGAACTCGGTTACAGCAAGGACCAGATCGCGGCCATGCACAGCGCCAAAGCGGTTTAAACGCAGTTTTCTGCCATACCGGCCATCGGCCTTGATGGCCCGCAAAAAACGGCGTTCAGTTTGAGCGCCGTTTTTTTTAAGCCTCAGCCAGCCTATTTGCCAGCACCAGGAGTGGACCTATGCAAACAACAACCGACCTGAAACAGCTCGTGGAGGCCGTTGGCGACGCCATTGTGGCGTCCGATGCAAGCGGTGCGATTGTCTTGTGGAACCCGGCCGCCACGCGCATGTTCGGTTTCACGGAAGAGGAAGCCCTGGGCAAGTCCCTGGACATCATCATTCCGCAGCGCCAGCAGCAGCGCCACTGGGACGGCTACCACAAGACCATGGAAACCGGGAAAACACGGTACGGCAATGACGTTCTGCGTGTGCCGGCCGTGCACAAGGACGGGCGCGGGCTGTCGATCGCCTTTACCGTCGCCCTGTTACATACCCCGGACAACAAGGTTTCGGCCATCGTTGCGGTGATCCGCGATGAAACCGCCCGTTTTGCCGAGGAGCGCAACCTGAAAAAGCGCCTGACCGAACTTGAAATGCAACTGGCCCCTCCGGGCAATACACCCTAACCCAAACCGTACAGGCACACCACTGGAGCAGTGATTACCATAGGGGTTGAAAGGGCGCAAGAGGCCCTGGCCATGGTTCAAACCATGGGCAAACAACCACTTCTTCAACTTCCCGGCAGGAATTTCCATGAGCAAAGCGTTAGACGGTGTTCGCATCCTTGATTTCACCCACGTCCAGTCGGGGCCGACGTGCACCCAGTTGCTGGCGTGGTTCGGCGCCGACGTCATCAAGGTCGAACGCGCAGGCGAAGGTGACGCGACGCGCGGCCAGCTGCGTGACATCCCCGGTGTGGACAGCCTGTACTTCACCATGCTCAACCACAACAAGCGCTCGATCACGCTGGACACCAAAAAGCCGAAAGGCAAAGAGGTCCTGGACACCTTGATCAAGGAATGCGATGTGCTGGTCGAGAACTTTGCCCCCGGAGCGCTCGACCGCATGGGCATCACCTGGGAGCACATCCAGAAGCTCAACCCCCGCATGATCGTGGCTTCAGTCAAGGGCTTCGGCCCCGGCCCTTACGAAGACTGCAAGGTCTACGAAAACGTTGCCCAGTGCGCCGGCGGCTCGGCTTCTACCTCGGGTTTTGACGACGGCCCTCCCATGGTCACAGGCGCACAGATCGGCGACAGCGGAACCGGCCTGCACCTTGCCCTGGGCATCGTCGCGGCCCTGTATCAGCGCAACACCACAGGACGCGGCCAAAAAGTGCTGGCGCCCATGCAGGATGCCGTGCTGAACCTGTGCCGCGTCAAGCTGCGCGACCAGCAGCGCCTGGAGCGCACCGGCACCATGCACGAGTACCCGCAGTACCCCGACGGCAAGTTCGGCGAAGCCGTTCCCCGCGCAGGCAATGCGTCCGGCGGCGGCCAGCCCGGCTCCATCCTCAAATGCAAGGGCTGGGAGACCGACCCCAACGCGTATATCTACTTCATCACCCAGGGCGCCGTATGGCCGGCCGTGTGCAAAGTGATCGGCGAGGAAAGCTGGATTGACGACGAAGCCTTTGCGACGCCGGCGGCCCGGCTGCTGCACCTGAAGCCGATCTTTGCGCGCATCGAGAAATGGACCATGACCAAGACCAAGTTCGAGGCCATGGAGATCCTGAACAAGTACGACATCCCCTGCGGCCCCATCCTGTCGATGAAGGAGATCGCGGAAGAGCCCGCCCTGCGCGAGACGGGCACCATTGTTGAAGTCGACCACCCCACCCGCGGCAAGTACCTCACCGTGGGCAATCCGATCAAGATGTCTGACAGCGCCACAGAAGTCACCCGCTCTCCCCTGTTGGGCGAGCACACCGACGAAGTGCTGACGCAATTGGGCTACGGCGCCGACTACATCGCCGAATTACGAGCCGAACGCGTCATCTAGGTCGGGCACCCCCAACGCCACCCACGCCAGCCCTACAGCGAGCCCCACGCTTCATGAACCATCCCATCATTCCCATCGCCGTCATCGACGCCTCCAAGCAGCGAAAGCGCCAGGCTCCCAAGGGGCGCCGCGTCGACCCGCAGGCGCTGGCGGAAGTGCAGAGCCTGCTGGGCACCGAGTCGCGCCAGCCGGACCTGCTGATCGAACACCTGCACAAGATTCAGGACAAATTCGGTCACTTGTCGGCAGCCCACCTGGCCGCGTTGGCCCAGGAGATGAAGCTGGCGCAGACCGAAGTCTATGAAGTGGCTACCTTTTATCACCACTTCGACGTGGTCAAGGAAGGCGAAGCCGCCCCCGCCGCACTCACCGTGCGGGTCTGCGATGGCCTGTCATGTGAGATGGCGGGCGCCAAGGACCTGCTGGCCAAGCTGCCCGCCCTGCTCGGCCGCGAAGTACGCGTCATTGCCGCGCCGTGCATTGGCCGGTGCGAGCAGGCGCCTGCGGCCGTGGTGGGGCAAAACCCGGTACCCAATGCCAGCTGCGAAACCGTGATGGCGACCGTCGCAGCAGCAGCTGTGCAGCACGTTCCTGACGGTTTTATCGACCTGCCCGCTTACCAGGCAGCCGGTGGTTACGCCTTGCTCAAGCATTGCATCTCGGGCGAACGCGATGTCGAAGCTGTCCTCAAGACCATGGAAGACTCCGGCCTTCGTGGACTGGGTGGCGCCGGCTTTCCTTCCGGCCGCAAATGGCGCATCGTGCGTGCCGAAAAAGGCCCGCGCCTGATGGCCGTCAACATCGATGAAGGCGAGCCCGGCACCTTCAAGGACCGTGTCTACCTGGAGCGCGATCCGCACCGCTTCCTCGAAGGCATGCTGATCGCCGCCTGGGCCGTCGGTATCGAGAAGATCTACGTTTACCTGCGTGACGAATACCATGGCTGCCGCAACATGCTGGAAGCCGAGTTGGCCAGGCTGCGGCTGGACCCGCTGATGGCCGGCATGCCGGAGATCGAATTGCGCCGCGGCGCAGGCGCCTACATCTGCGGTGAAGAGTCCGCGATGATCGAATCCATCGAAGGCAAGCGCGGCATGCCCCGCCTGCGGCCACCGTACGTGGCTCAGGTCGGCTTGTTCGGCCGGCCGACACTGGAGCACAACTTCGAAACGCTGTACTGGGTGCGCGACATCCTGGAAAAAGGCGGCGAATGGTTTGCCTCGCACGGCCGCAACGGCCGCAAAGGCTTGCGCTCGTTCTCGGTCTCGGGGCGGGTCAAGGAGCCCGGCGTCAAACTGGCGCCTGCCGGCATCACCATCCAGGAGCTGATCGACGAATACTGCGGCGGCATGCTGGACGGCCAGAAGTTCTACGCCTACCTGCCGGGCGGTGCGTCGGGCGGCATCCTGCCCGCCACGATGAACACCATCCCGCTGGACTTCGACACGCTGCAGCCTTATGGCTGCTTCATCGGCTCGGCTGCGGTGATGATCCTGTCCGACAAGGACACGGCCACTGACGCAGCGCGCAACATGATGCGTTTCTTTCACCATGAGTCCTGCGGCCAGTGCACGCCCTGCCGCGTCGGCACGGCGAAAGCGGCGCACCTGATGGAACAACCCAAGTGGGATCTGGCCTTGCTGGCCGACCTGTCGCTGGTCATGCGCGATGCGTCGATCTGCGGCCTCGGCCAGGCAGCGCCCAATCCCATGGACTGTGTTGTCAAGTACTTCCCACACGAGTTGGCTTGAGCACCGCAGCAACAAGACATAAGGCACCACGATGAATGCAATCACCCGCCAGGAACTCGCCGAACTCGACGCGCCGCTCGTCAGCTTCAGCCTCAACGGCCGTGAAGTCCAGGGCCGCGCCACCGAATCGCTGCTCCAGGTCGCCAAACGCGAAGGCGTAGAGATTCCGCACCTGTGCTTCAAGGAAGGCATGGAGGCCGTCGGCAACTGCCGCTCCTGCATGGTCGAGATCAACGGTGAGCGCGTACTCGCTCCTTCATGCTGCCGGGCCCCTGCCGCCGGCATGAAGGTCGTCACCGACAGCGAGCGCGCCGTGGCCTCGCAAAAAATGGTGCTCGAGCTGCTGCTGTCGGACATGCCCGAGAAGGAATACACGCGTAACAACGAGGTGGACCAGTGGGCCGCCAAAATCGGCGTCGGCAAGCCCCGCTTTGAAGCGCGCGAGCAGGTGCGCCAGGACGTGTCGCACCCCGCAATCGCCGTGAACCTGGACGCCTGCATCCAGTGCACGCGCTGCCTGCGCGCCTGCCGCGACGAACAGGTCAATGACGTGATCGGCCTGGCCTTCCGCGGCGACCAGGCCAAGATCGTGTTTGACATGGACGACGCCATGGGCGCTTCCACCTGCGTGGCCTGCGGCGAATGCGTCCAGGCCTGCCCGACAGGCGCGCTGATGCCCGCCCGCGAGGCCGCACTGACCGTGCCGGACAAACAGGTCGAGTCGGTCTGCCCCTATTGCGGCGTCGGTTGCCAGCTGACCTACAACGTCAAGGACGACAAGATTCTTTTTGTGGAAGGCCGCGACGGCCCCGCCAACCATGAACGCCTGTGCGTCAAAGGCCGCTATGGTTTTGACTATGCCCATCACCCCCATCGCCTGACCAAGCCGCTGATCCGCCGCGAAGGCGTACCCAAGACCGGCGACTTCACAATGGACCCGGACCGCGTGATGGACGTGTTCCGCGAAGCCAGCTGGGAGGAAGCGCTGGAGTTCGCCGGCGGCAAGCTCGCCGCCATCCGCGACCAGCACGGCAAAAAATCGCTGGCCGGTTTTGGCTCAGCCAAGGGCAGCAACGAGGAAGCCTACCTGTTCCAGAAACTGGTGCGCACCGGTTTCGGCAGCAACAATGTGGACCATTGCACGCGCCTGTGCCATGCGTCTTCCGTCGTCGCCTTGCTTGAAGGTATCGGCTCCGGCGCGGTGTCCAACCCGGTGATGGACGTGACCAAGGCCGATGTCGTCGTGATCATCGGCGCCAACCCGACAGTGAACCATCCGGTGGCTGCCACCTGGATCAAGAATGCCGTGAAAAACGGCACCAAGCTGATCGTGATGGATCCGCGCCGCTCCGACCTCACCCGCGTGGCGCACCGCCACCTGCAGTTCAAGCCCGACACCGATGTGCCCATGCTCAACGCGATGATGAACGTCATCGTGACCGAGGGCCTGGTGGACCAGGCCTTCATCGACAGCCGCACCATCGGCTACGAAGAGCTGCGCAAGAACGTCGAAGGCTACACGCCCGAGTTGATGGCGCCTATTTGCGGCATCGACGCCGACACCCTGCGCTATGTGGCCCGCCTGTTCGCCACCTCCAAGGGCTCGATGATCCTGTGGGGCATGGGCGTGTCGCAGCATGTGCACGGCACTGACAATGCGCGCTGCCTGATTGCCCTTTCGCTGATGACCGGCCAGATCGGCCGTCCCGGCACCGGCCTGCATCCGCTGCGCGGCCAGAACAACGTACAGGGTGCGTCCGACGCGGGCCTGATCCCCATGATGCTGCCTGACTACCAGCATGTCTCCAATCCCGTGGTGCGCGCCAATTTCGAGAAAGCCTGGAACGTACCCGCCGGTTCGCTGGACGACCAGGTCGGCCTCACCGTCGTCGAGGTGATGCACGCCATCAAGAAAGGCGGCATCAAGGGGATGTATGTGCAGGGCGAAAACCCGGCCATGTCGGACCCGGATGCCAACCATGCGCGTGAAGCCCTGGCGGCGCTCGACCACCTGGTCGTGCAGGACATCTTCCTGACCGAAACGGCCTACCTGGCGGACGTGATCCTGCCGGCCAGCGCCTTCCCTGAAAAGGACGGCAGCTTTACCAACACCGACCGGCTGGTGCAGATGGGCCGCAAGGCCATCAACCCGCCCGGCGATGCACGCCAGGACCTCTGGATCATCACGCAGATCGCCAACCGGATGGGTTGCGGCTGGCACTACAACCACGTCAGCGAAGTCTTCGACGAGATGCGCCACACCATGCCCAGCATTGGCGGCATCACCTGGGACCGGCTTGACCGCGAGCATTCGGTCACCTACCCCTGCGTGAAGGAAGGCGATCCCGGCCAGTCGGTGGTGTTTGTGGACGACTTCCCCCGTGAAGGCGGCCGCGCGAAGTTTGTGCCGGCCGACATCATCCCGGCCAACGAGCGCCCGGATACCGAATACCCCATGGTGCTGATCACCGGCCGCCAGCTGGAGCATTGGCACACCGGCAGCATGACGCGGCGCGCGACGGTGCTTGACGCCATCGAGCCGGATCCGGTCGCCTTGGTGCACCCGCTGGACCTCGCCGCCATGGGCGGCAAACCAGGCGATGTCGTGACCATCGAGTCACGCCGCGGCAAGGTGGAGCTGTACGCCCGTGCCGACGAAAGCTCGCCACGCGGCGCCGTATTTGTACCGTTCTGTTACTACGAGGCGGCCATCAACAAGCTGACCAACGCTGCGCTGGACCCTTTTGCCAAGATTCCGGAGTTCAAGTACTGCGCCATCCGCGTGTCGCTGGGCGGCGTGCCGCCCGAGCAGGACAGCTACGGCGGCGGGCAGGCGCTGAAGAATTCGATCGCGCTTGCCGGGTTCTAAGCGGTCCCGGCGCGTTGATGAACCCGCGCACCAGCCGCAAGCCGGCCGGCGCGCGGCTGCTGCGCGCCTACTCCTGTACTCCAAAAATTTAAGAAAATCGGCCTCTAGCCCATATTCCGTCTTGGGTTATAGCTATCGTTTAGATAGCATCAGGCATCCGCAGGGCCAGCCAGGCCCTACCCTTGCTGTGGCGCCGGCATCACGACAATGCCGTCCTCATCCGCGTACAGCCAGTCGCCCGGCCGCACCCAGACCCCCTGTATCTGCACGGTGACGTCCCTGAGGCCCGCTTGGCGCCTTTCCGTGGGCAAGGGCATGCTTGCCAGGGCCCGGATACCCGTCTGGCATTGCGCCAGCTCGGCCACGTCGCGCACGCAACCGTCAATCACCACCCCGGCCCAGCCGTTTTTGGCGGCTGCGGCACCCAGGTTGCCGCCCAGCAAGGCCCGGCGCAGCGAAGCACCGCCATCCACCACCAGCACGCGCGCCTCGCCGGGTGACTCCACCGCCGCCTTGACGGGCGAGTTGTCCTCAAAGCATTTCACGGTGACGACCGGGCCACTGAATTTCTGAACCCCACCGAAGCTCCTGAATACCGGCGGCAACACCCTGAAATTGCCCGAGGTGTCGGCCTTGTGGAGGTCGCAGAGATCGCAGGTGGCGAAGGAAGCTGGGATAGAGGGATTGTCTTGGCTCATTTTCCGGTGACTTTCTTGATGACGGGTTTGATGTCTTCGCGCCGGGCCGGCAGGACGACGGCATTTTCGCGGGGCGCATTGAGGACGATGGAGGTGGAAGTCTCCGTGAGGATGCAAAATTTGGTGACCACCGCGTCCAGGTGCGCCACGTCGATCACCGCGATCTCCAGCACCCAGCTGTCCTCGCCGGTCACGTTGTAGGCATTGATCACCTCGGGCGTCTGCTCGATCAGCTTGACCACCCTGGCGTACTCGACCCGCCCCACCCGCGCAATGGCGCGAATGCCGTAACCCAGGCGCGCCAGGTCGACCTCGGCCCGGTAGCCCTTGATCACGCCACCGAGTTCGAGCTTGCGCACGCGCTCGGTCACCGCGGGCTGGCTCAGGTGGACGCGCCGGCCCAGCTCGGCCATGGTGATGCGCGCATCGCGCTGCAGCTCGCCGAGGATGCGGCTGTCGTAATGGTCCCATTCGGTGGTTTCGGTCATGGTGCTCTTCAAGCTTTAAATTTAAAGGCCAGATAGCCTTTTGCCGTTAATTTTGCATGGCTTGAACGCGCATGGCAACCTACGATCCTTGCATGACTTCCGTACCCGCCTCCCCTTCCGCCGCCGGCAAATCGCCGGCGCTTCTGGTTCCCGCCCTGCTCGCCTGCTACCTGGTGTGGGGCTCCACTTACCTCGCGATCCGGTTCGCGCTGATCAGCTTTCCGCCTTTCTTCCAGATGGGCACGCGCTTCCTGACGGCGGGCATTCTGCTGATGGCCTGGGTGCTCGCGCGGGGGCACAAGCTGCCCAGCCGGCGGGAATGGATCAACGCGTCCATCATCGGCGCCCTGATGCTGGGCGGCGGCATGGGGCTGACGGCGGCGGCTGAAGTCCACATCGGCTCCGGGCTGATCGCCACTTTCATCGCGGTGGTGCCCATGATGGTGTCCGCCTGGGGCCTGCTGCTCGGCCAGCGGCCCAGCAAGCTGGAATTCGTCGGCATGGTGGTGGGGCTGGCGGGTGTGCTGATGCTGGTGCAAGGCGCCAGTTTCAGCGCCGCCCCCGTCGGCATGGCCTGCATCGCGGCGGCGACCTTGCTGTGGTCGCTGGGCTCGGTGCTCTCCACCACACGGCTGCCGCTGGCGAACGGCCCTGCGGGGTTTGCCAGCGAAATGTTGTGTGGCGGCGCGGTGTTGATGGTGATTTCTCTTGCATTGGGTGAACACCACCAAGCCGCTGCCAACTGGCCGGCGCAGCCTGAAGCCATGCTGGCGTGGCTTTATCTTGTGGTGTTCGGCTCGCTCATCGCCTTCAGCGCTTACCTGTATTTGCTGGCCAATGCATCGCCCGCAGTGGCCACCAGCTACGCGTTTGTGAACCCCTTGATCGCGATTTTCCTGGGTGCATTTTTCGCCGGAGAGCACGTCACCGGGGGCGAATGGGCCGCCTGCGGCGTGATTCTCATGGGCGTTTTCCTGATTTTCAGAGGTAAATCTGCAACATCCAGGCGCAAATAAAGTGCGTTTGCACTAGGAAACTGCGTTTTTCTCCAGTAGCATCCGCATTGCCACAAGGAAGAGTAGTTATCCGTGTGGTGATTTATCAACTTCTAGAAGGAAAATCAATCATGGCAACTGCAAAAAAAGCACCGGCTAAAAAAGCGCCTGCAAAAAAGGCTGCTCCGGCAAAGAA
>Ga0136846_1237158_pt1 | contig 19188 bp, 9 predicted proteins | sample HopSoiMetagenom2_FD_96841 | JGI IMG/M metagenome (GOLD analysis project Ga0136846, IMG submission 96841) | Grasslands soil microbial communities from Hopland, California, USA - 2 Assembly 2016 (version 4) | ecosystem: Environmental > Terrestrial > Soil > Grasslands | place: USA: Hopland...
GCGGCCGCACGATCGACTGCCGCCATTATTATGACGCCGCCGCGGGCGAGCAGGTGTGCGTGCCGGTGCTGGTCAGCTCGCGCAACTACATGATCGTGTGGGATAATCCGTCGGCGACCACCGTCTCGCCAGGCATGAATAACGGCACTCGCATCCAATCCGAAGTTGGCGAGCGCGTCTCCTTCTTCCTGATCACGGGCAACAATAGCGACGATCTGTACAAGGGCTATCGCCTGTTGACCGGCGCCACGCCGCTACCGCCGAAGGCCGCCTTCGGCCTGATCCAGAGCAAGGCCCGCTATGAAAGCCAGGCCGAATTGATGGGGATCGCCAAGGGTTATCGCGACCGCGGCTATCCGATCGACGTGATGGTGCTCGACTGGTTCTACTGGACGCGGATGGGGCAGATCGACATCGACCATGCTTACTTTCCCGACCCTCAGGGGATGAACAAGCAGCTTCACGATTGGGGAATGCACAGCATCATCTCGGTCTGGCCACGCTTCGAGCGCGAGGGGCGTTACTTTAACTACCTCACCTCGAAAGGCTGGCTGCTCAAGGACAAGGACGGCAATGTCGTCGACGGTCTCGCGGTCCGCAGCGATCGCGCAGGCGCGCTGCTGGACAGCACGAACCCCGAGGCGCGCAACTGGTTCTGGGAGAAGATCCGCGACAATATCGTGAGCCAGGGCTTCGACTGGACCTGGCTGGACGAGACCGAGCCCGACCTGGTGCCCGACGGTTATTTCTACTCGATCGGTTCGGGCGACCGCTATCACAACCTCTTCCCGCTGGTGCACACGATGGGCGTGGCGGAAGGATCGGCCAAGGACCGGCCCGATTTCCGCAACCTGATCCTCGCGCGCGCCGCCTATCTCGGCGCGCAGGCGTCAGGCGCGATTTTCTGGACGTCGGACGTCCAAGGGACCTGGGACGCGCTGCGTCGCCAGATCCCGGCCAATCTCGATATGGCCGCCAGCGGTATCGCCTACACCAGCAGCGACACCGGCGGCTGGCAATGGCCCAACGGCCCTAAGGCTGCGCACGCGCCGCTCATCGATCCGGCCGGCGCGACGGCGATGGCGCCCTCCTATCCGGACTATCCAGAATTGTTCGTACGCTGGTTCCAGCTCAACACGTTCACGCCCACCCTGCGCATCCACGGGCAGCGCCCCGCGACGGCGATCTGGGAATATGGCAAGGCCGCTGAGCCGATCCTCGCCGACTATCTGCGGCTGCGTTACACGCTGATGCCCTATCTCTATTCGATGGGCCACGGCACCTATGAGACGGGCGCGCCCTTCATGCGCGCGCTGTTCATGGACTTCCCCGGCGACCAGACCGCCGCCACGCTTAACGACGAATATATGTTCGGGCCTGCTTTCCTGGTCGCCCCGGTGACCGAGCAGGGCGCGACCAACCGCAAAGTCTATCTGCCCGCCGGCAGCGACTGGTATGATTGGTGGACCAACCGCAAGACTTCGGGCGGTCAGTGGATCGAGGCCGTCGCGCCGATCGATCGCATCCCATTGTTCGTACGCGCAGGCTCGATCGTGCCCTTGGGTGCGCCGATCCAGAACACCGCCACCAAGCAAGCGCTGAGCGAAATCCGCGTCTTCCCCGGCCGCAACGCCAGCTTCACGCTCTACGACGATGACGGTGTGACCAACGCCTACAAGAAGGGCGGCGGCAAGAGCGCGACGCTCCGCTGGGACGAGGCTTCGAAGAAGCTGACTGCCAGTGGCGCCTTGCCGACAGGCCAAGCCCCTGCCCCGCTGGTGAAGGTGATCGGCGGTTGAAACGCGCGCTCCCCATGCATCATGTTGGTGCGTGGGGGCACCTAGCGTGAGATGAATAGTCGATGATAAGCAGGCGCCGGCTTTCGTCGATAGCGATCGCTTTGGTGATGGCAGCCCATGCTGGCACGTCCCCGGCGCGTGCGCATTTGGAACCCGCGGATCTGGTCAATCCTTACATCGGCACCGGTTCGGCAGGCAGTGTCGGCGCCGAATATGGCGGGACCATGCCGCTTGTTTCCACGCCCTTCGGAATGACGAAATGGACGGCGCAGACACGGCAGAACCGGGTCAGCGTCAGCTCGTATGCCTATGAAGACGATCACATAACGGGCTTCATCGGGACGCATCAACCGGCAATCTGGATGGGCGATTATGGCTATGTGACGCTGATGCCCCAGATTGGAGGGCTGCAGCCGCTCCCGGAATATCGGCGCATGTCGTTCCGCCACACGGACGAGACCAGCACGCCTTATTTTTATTCGGTGCGGATGAACGGGGCCGTCAAAGGCCAGCAGATTTTCGCTGAAATGATCGCGACGGATCACTGCGCACATCTGCGCTTCCGCTTTCCTGCCGGCGTCAAACGCTCCGTCCTCGTCGAAGCGACGCGTCCCGGCGTGAAGGGATGGGTGAAGGCCGATTCCGGAAACGGAGAAATCATCGGTTATAATCCCGACCGGATGGACGCCGGGCTGAGCGCGCTGCGCCTGCCGAATTTCCGGGGCTATTTTGTCGTCAGGTTCCGGCAGAAGCCATCCGACGCCGGGGTCTATGAAAGCGCCTTAGGCGCCCCGGGGCGGGAGGTTGAAGGCGACAATGTCGGCGCCTTCGCGCGTTTCGATCATCCCGAGCAGACCGTGGTGGAAGCGCAGGTCGGGACATCCTTCGTCAGTATTGAACAAGCGCGTGCGAATCTGGATGCGGAGCTTCCGCATTGGGACTTTGCGGCTGAGAAAGGCAGTCTCAAGGCGGTCTGGAACAAGAAGCTGGGCACGATCGCCGTCGACGACGAGGCGAGCCTCACCGACAAGCACATTCTCTATACGGGGCTGTATCACGCCCTGCTCTATCCAAGCCTGTTTTCAGAGAATGGGCTTTATTACAGCGCCTTCGACGACCGGGTCCACAAAGGCGTATCCTATACCGCCTTCTCCACCTGGGACACATATCGCGCGGAGAACAGCTTGCTGACGCTGGTGGCGCCCGAACGGATCGACGGCATGGTCCAGGCTCTGCTCCAGGACTATCAGGAAGGGGGGTATATGCCGAAATGGCCCAACCCCTCTTATACCAACATCATGATCGGCACCCACGCGGATTCGATCGTCGCCGAAGCCGTTACCAAGGGGTTCCGGGGCTTTGACCTCAATCTCGCTTATTCGGCCGTTCTGAAGGACGCGACCGTCCCACCGGAGGGAGATACGAGCAGGCGGTGGCGCGATCGGGAGCCGGGCCTGCCTTATGAAGCCCGGGCCGGCCTAACCTGGTCCAGCCGGATCGGTTACATTCCTGCCGATCATGTGTCCGAGGCGGCCGCCAGCACGATCGAGGAATCCTTCGATGATTTCGCCGTCGCCCAGGTCGCCAGAAGTGCCGGCGACGAGGATGATTACAAGCGCTTCATCGCCCGATCTCTACGCTACAAAACTCTGTTCAACCCGGCGCGAGGTTTCATGCAGGCGCGCAATCTCGACGGGAGTTGGGCTTCTCCCGGCGACGGATGGACCGAGGGCGACCAGTGGGTCTATCTCTTCGGTGCGCTGCACGACATTGCCGGCACGATGGAGCTGCGGGGCGGCGAAAGGCCGTTCAATGCGCGGCTGGACGAGCATTTTGCCGGTGGCCACAACCGGCATGACAATGAGCCAAGCCATCATTACGCCTATCTGTACGACTTTGGCGGGCAGCCTTGGAAAACCCAGGCGGCAGTGCGTCGTCTTGCGCGAACATCCTATACCGACGCGCCAAGCGGTCTGTCCGGCAACGAAGATTGCGGGCAGATGTCGGCCTGGTACGTCTTTGCGGCGCTTGGCTTCTACCCCGTGAACCCGGTATCCGGTCAGTATATGATCGGCAGCCCGCTCTTCGAACGGATCGCGCTCAATCTGCCCAACGGCAAACGCTTCACCGTCCTCGCCCAAGGCCACAGCAGCCGGAATATCTATATCCAATCGGCCACGCTCAACGGTCGCCCACTGCAAGCACCCGTCATTCGATACGATCAGATCGAACAGGGCGGCATTCTGGCATTCGTCATGGGACCGCGTCCCTCGACCTGGGCGGCCGCCTGGCGAGACAATGTGTCGCGATAAGGCTGCGCGCGCATCCTCCAGTTACCGTGGAGCGCTACCGTTTCCCGACAGGCGCGAATGGATCGTTTGGAATATCATCGGATTGCGTGTCCTCCTCCGGCGCGATCGCCGGCTTTGCCCGCTGATCGTCGACGCAGTTTGTCAGCGCGACGACCGCGGGGGCGGCTCCATCGAGGCTCAGCCGTTCGACAGGCACGTCGCCCCGTGAAATCTGAAGAGTCCCGGAGGCGGAAAAGTAGGACGGGAATTTTGCTCCGAAACTCGTGACGAACCCCTGCTTCCCTTCCGATACTATGCCGACCGCGAAATGTGCGGGATAGCTGCTGTTGGACAGGCGAAAATTCAGCGTCAGCTGATCCTTGGGTTTGATCGACCAATTGGGATTCAGGACGGAAAGGCGGTTCGTGCCGTCGATATCGAGCCCAAGGAGCAGTGTCGTTCCCCGCTTGTAATCCCGGGTGAGGAAACAGCCTTCGCCATCTTTGCTTGTCACCACCGTCCATTCGCCGACGCTCCGTGACGCGGGCTTCCGGGCGGAAACAGGATTGCTGGCCGAGAGACTGGTAGCGCAAGCGAAGGCGATGAACACGGGCGGCACGATTGTCCGAAACCGAGCCCCAATGATGAGGTCAGCGCACTTGATCGGTCGTTGCTGCCTTACCATGAGTACGTTTCTCCGCGGTCGCCCTAACCAGCAGCGCAACCCTTGGCCAAGATTCCAGTTTCGTCGGCCGCTGACCTACCGACCCAAGGTCAGGCGAAACGACGGAGGCCGGCCAGGAAGCTAAGCGTTCGCTATCGCGAAAAAGCTCAATCCGATGGGTCCGTGCTGGACTCTTCGGACTGACCCACTGGCGGAGACTGTGGGATTCGAATTCAGCCCACACGTGTCTGGAATTTCGAAGCCTTCTCAAGTCCGCCAGCTCTCCACTCAGTGGCGCGGCACTCGCGCGGCCGAAAATGGGAGGCGAGCTACAGCCGTGCGCGGTGATCGCGACGGCAGTGCAAATAAGCAACATCCCCGAACCTAAACGCCGAAGCAGTTCCGATTGCTTGCAAAGGCGGAAAAGCCTTGGGCTATGCACAAGAAAATCGGGAAAATGGAGGGGATGTCTCTGGGGCTATTTGGGAGATAATCATGCGTAACATCAAGAACATAGCCTGCCGCACGACGAGCACGGTCGCTCTGATGATCAGCTTGATCGGATCGGCACATGCCCAGGAAGTCGCAACGCCAGCCACGGCCGCAGCCGACGCCGCGGCACCGCCCCAGGAAATCGTCGTGACCGGATCGCGTATCCGGCGTGATCCGCTCGACCAGCCGTCACCCGTCATCACCGTCGACCAGAAATCCCTGCAGCAGACCGGCCTGTCGTCGATCGCCGACGTGCTGCAGCGCCTGCCAAGTGCCAGCGGCGGCCTCAACAGCAAGGTCAACAACAGCGGCAATATCGGCAACCCGCCGGACGGCGGCGGTGTCGGCGCAGGCTCGGCCGAAATCGACCTGCGCTATCTCACGGCCAAACGCACCTTGGTGCTGGTTGACGGCCTGCGCTTCGTCAACGGCAGTTCGGCGAGCGGGATTCCCTCGACCGTCGACCTCAACACCATCTCGGCCGCCTCGATCGAGCGGATCGAGATTTTGCAATCAGGTCAGTCGCCGCTCTACGGTTCCGACGCGCTTGCGGGCGTCGTCAACATCATCACCAAGTCCGCACAGAAAGGCCTGCAACTATCCGCGCAAGTCGGCAGCTTCCGCCAGGGCGACGGCCACACACAGGATTATCAGGCCAGCTACGGAATCCACGGGCCGACCACGCAGATCGTGCTCGGCGCCTCCTATGTAAAGCAGGAAGCGGTGCGCACGCGCGACCGCGCCATCTCGCAATTCCCCAATCCGGGGCAGACAAGCTGTACCGATCCAATCGGCGGCTGCAGCAGCGCCACGCTCAATGGTTTCTTTTCGGTCGGCGGCGGTCCCACGCTTACTCTGAAAGCGCCGGTTACCGGCAAGCCGCGCTACGATCCGGCCGACCCGACCGGGCCGAACAGCGATTTCAAGCTGCTGACCGCAGCCGATCGCTTCAACTTTTCGCCGTACAACTACTTCCTAACCCCGTCCGAGCGGTACGGCTTCTTCCTGAGCGCCAAGCAGGAGCTCACGTCCGACATCAACCTGCGGGTCAAGGCGGTCTACAACCGCCGCAATTCGCAGAACCAGGCCGCGTTCCTGCCGCTGTTCGTTGGGCCCGACGCCGGCAACGGCAACCTGCTCGACACGATCTCGATCGACGCGACCAACCCTTACAATCCGTTCGGCATGACGCTTTCTGCAGGGGGCGCCGGCAATCCGCCGGCCAATTACTCGACGGTGCGTCGCCGCCTGATCGAGGCAGGTCAGCGTACCTACACGCAGCACGTCAACACGATGTCGCTGACGGGTACCCTCGACGGCTCGTTCCTGATCGGCAGTCGCAAATTCTACTGGGACGTGAATGCGGTATTCGGCTTCAACGACGCCCGCCAGTCCTTCACCGGCAACATCAACGCGGCCAACCTCGCGCGTGCGCTCGGCCCCGTATCGGCCTGCACCGGATCGTGCGTTCCGTTCAACATCTTCGGTGGCGCAGGCTCGGTGACGCAGGCGATGCTGAACTATGTCGGCTTCACTGAACGCGACGAGAGCTCGCAGAGCCTGCAGGATTATACCGCCAACCTGTCAGGTGATCTGTTCGACTTGTGGGCGGGCCCGGTCGGGATCGCGGTCGGCTACGAGCATCGCGTCCAGCACGGCTCCTTCACGCCGGATCCGGTCATCACTGCCGGCCTTGGCGCCGACATCCCGGCGCAACCCGCCGACGGCAAATATAACAGCGATGAAGTCTATGCCGAGCTTCGGGTTCCGCTGTTGAAGGACATACCCTTCTTCCAATCGCTCGAAGTCGATGGCGCCGTCCGCCATTCGAACTATTCGATCAGCGGCGGCAACACGACCTATACCGGCAGCGCGCTGTGGAAGCCGGTCAGCGATGTACTTCTGCGCGGCTCCTATGCGCAGGGTTTCCGAGCGCCGAGCATTGGCGAGCTGTTCGGCGCGCAATCGCGATCAGATGCACCGATCAACGATCCCTGCACCAACGTCGCGGGCTCACCGTTCCAGACGAATTCGACGGTGCGGGCAAATTGCGTCGCAAATGGCGTGCCTGCCAACGGCAGCTATCAGGAGCCGACGGGTGGTCAGCTGGGCGTTCTGACCGGCGGCAACAAGGCGTTGAAGCCGGAGACGTCGCGCACCTTGCTGTTCGGTGGCGTCTATTCACCGGCCTGGGCCCGCACCAGCGGCTTCGCCAGCGTGTTCAGTATCGAGGCCAATTATTACGATATCAAGGTTAAGGATGCGATCGCACCGGTCGACGCCCAGCTGACGCTCAGTCGCTGCGCGCTCACCGCCGATCCGCTGAGTTGCGCCTCCATCACCCGCACGCCAAGCGGCCTGATCTCGCGCATCAATGCCCAGTTGCAGAATATCGGCGGGATCCGGACGAAGGGCATCGACGTCACGGCCAATTATCGGACACAGCAGACAGGGATCGGCTCCTTCGGGCTCTCGCTCAACGGCAATATCCTGCTGAAATATACCGAGACGTTCCCAGCCACCGACGGCTTCACCACGACCGATTATCGCGGCCTGACGCGCGGCTTCCCCGACCAGTCCTATCCGAAGTTCAAGGGCAACGCGGTTTTCGACTGGCAGCTCGGGGAGGTCGGAGCCTCGTTCACCGGCCGCTACATCGATACCGTTCACGAGGCCGACGGCAGCAAGATGCGCTCGACCTTCTACGGCGATGTCCAGCTGAGCTATTCGCCGGAATGGGGCGGCAAGCGGGTCGTGTTCACGGCAGGGGTGAACAACGTGCTCAACCAGGATCCGCCGCCTTGCACCAGCTGCACCGGCCCCAATTTCGATCCCACTACCTATGACATACCTGGTCAGTTCGGTTACTTGCGGATCAGCCTGAAGCTGTGACCGCGTGCCGGGTGGGGCGCCTGCCCTGCCCGGCACCACCGGACGCCAAGCCTGCTCGCAAGAGCATCGCTCGTTACCCTCCGCGGTTCGCTGCACTCCAGCTCGCGTCGGGAAGGGTAACCTCGACAGTCAGCGGTAGCTCGTCCGATGCCTGTCCAAACATGACCCGATAAGTCCCGGCGCGTATTGTCCACGCATTGCTGGCCGCCTGCCAGGTTGCAAGCAGGCGCCAATCGACGGTCATTTCAACGCTGCGTGCCTCGCCGGGCTTGAGATCGGCCTTGGCGAATGCTCCGAGGCGCTTATGGCCCTCCCAGCCAGCCGACTGCCAGTCGGCCGGGGCCACGTAGGCCTGAACCACTGCCCTGCCGGCGAGCTTGCCCGTGTTACGGAGTGAGACGCTGATCTTCAGCGCATTGCCGTCCACATGCGCAGCCGGGGCCGACAGCGCGAAACTGGTGTAGCTAAGGCCGTGACCGAAAGCGAACAGCGGACGCATGCCTTTCACGTCGTACCACTTGTAGCCGATCGCCCCGCCCTCGTCGTAGGTGATATGCGCGGGAGCCCCATCAGGCTTGCCGAAGCCGGGAATTGTCGCGTGCGCCAGCTGGTCATTCGAAGCGGGAAAGCTGATCGGAAGGTGACCCGAAGGATTGACCTTCCCGGTCAGGATACGCGCGATCGCTTCACCGCCGCGGATCCCGGGATAGAAAGCTTCCAGGATGGCCGGCGTCCGGCTCGCCCACGGCATCGCGATCGCTCCGCCACTCTCTACGACGACCACGGTTCGCGGGTTCGCTGCGACCACGGCCTCCACCAGCGCATCCTGGTTTCCGTCCAGCTCCAGCTTGGCGTCGAAACCTTCTCCATTCCATTTGGTGACGAACACGATCGTAACATCCGACTGCCGCGCCAACGCGACCGCCGCCGCAATGTCCCGACCGCTGTCGAACGCGATCTTCGCCTGCTTCAGCTCGGCGCGTAGCGCCGTCACTGGCGAGGAGGGCAGATACATTACCGGCCCCGGCCATGTCTGAGGCTCCTCATGTGGGAGCGGGTTGCCGCCAACGGGCGTGACCGCCGACGAGCCACCGCCGGACAGAACCGCCACGTCCGCATGGCCGCCAATCACCGCCACCGACCGGACGCCCTTCAACGGCAGCAGACCGCCCTCGTTCTTCAGCAGCACGAGTGAGTCCTCGGCGGCCTTCTGGGCAATGGCTGCATGCGCCGCATAGTCGATCCTGGCGGCCTTTGGCGGGTCGTCCACGGCTCCGGTCGTGAAGAGAGCCCAGAGCTGGCGCTCGACCATATCGTCCAGTCGCGCCGCAGGGATCAGGCCTGCCGCCATGGCCTGTTTGAAGTTCTTCGGAGCGAACTCGGCACGGTCGGTGTTGCAGCAGGGAAAACCGGTGAACTGGTCGAGACCGTTGTTCGCGGCGTCGGCGGTGGAATGCACCGCACCCCAGTCGCTCATGACGAAGCCTTTGAAGCCCCAATCCTGCTTCAGCACCTTGTTCAGAAGGTAATCGTTCTCGCAGGCCCAGCGCCCGTTCACCAGATGGTAGGCGCACATGACCGAGGTTGGATGTCCGCGTTCATACGCAAACTCGAAGGCGAGCAGATCGGACACGCGCATCGCTTCCGGAGCGATCGTTACATCGACGGTGGTGCGCTGGCTCTCCTGATCGTTTACCGCGAAATGCTTGACGGTGGAGATCATGTGCGCAGACTGGATGCCACGGATCAGGCTTCCGGCCATGGTCCCCGCCAGCAACGGGTCTTCGCCGGTATATTCGAAATTGCGGCCGTTGCGCGGCTCGCGCGCGAGGTTCACGCCACCAGCAAGAAAGGTGTTGAACCCTGTGGCTTTCGCCTCGGACGCGATCATCGCGCCGCCGGCTTCACTCACGGCCGGATCGAAGCTCGCCGCGGTCGCGAGGGACGACGGCAAAGCCGTGCTCGGGATCTGCGCGTCGCGCACCCCCATCGAGGCATCGGTCTGCGTCTGGTCGGGGATCCCGAGGCGCGGAACCCCCGGCACGAACCCGGCGGCACCTTTGACCGCGTGCGCCAGCACATAGGATTTCAGCTCGGGCGAGACGATGTCATCGGGGACTTTCGCCAGATCTTGTGCCGAGGGCGAGTTGAACCCGAAAATCAGCCGCAGCTTCTCGTCGGTTGTCATCGCCGTCAGGGCAGCCTTCGCGCGCTCCTCCGCGGTAAGGGAATGGCTCAGCCAAGGCCGCTGATCCGCGGCCCCCGCTACGGCAGGCGCCGCCAGCAACAATGTCGCGAGTGCGGAGGCCTTGATCATCTTCTGCATGGTGGACCTCGTTATCGAGCGGAACCGGGTAGCGGGCGAAGAGCTTGTGAGAGGTGCCGAATACACACGACATAGCAGATATCTAAGCCCGAAATGTCGTGCGCGGCCACGCCCAATATGAAGGATAACAAACCCTATTTTCTGCATTCTTCACGCGCGGTCGCGCCGGTGCCCTGCTTTGCACCCTTCTCATCAGATGGTCAGCGCTGAAGAATAAGCCTGCCACGCCCTGCGTGGGAAAACCGGCTTCTCAAGCTCGGCACGCCTCACTTGCAATCGGCGCAATCTGACGCCGATTGTCGGACTTTTGGGCACACAAGGTCGCGGCATCGGCATCCGTTCTCGATATGCTCTGGAGAAGGCGGGCAGCCGATGCGGCAGGCCGCACCGGCTCACGTCCAAACCCTGTCAGTGCCGCATCGGGATCTGCGCGAGATCCTGATCTATCGCCCTCAGCTTTGTATCCGTGATCATCGCGGGGACGTACATCTGCAGCGCGGACAGCGTCATCCCCCGGCCCATATTGATCTGAGGCATTTTCAGCATCTCAGACAGATATTTTTCGAGAACCGCGTGCGCGGCGGGATCGTCGAGCAATTGCCCGAGCGGCGTCGTCAGCGACGTATAATGGCCCGATTGCTTGGCGCGTTCGACCGCCTGCACCGCTTCGTCGATCTGCGCGCCCCATGGATCGCGTGCAGCCACCGCTTTCCCGTCCGCGCTGAGGTCGAGGATCGGATCGCCGGCGCGGCTATAACGCGGCCATGGCGTAAGGCCGGCCCCGTTCGGATCGGCCGCCTTCACGAAATTCACGATATAGGCGCTGGCGATCTTGCCCACCGACAGGTCTTTCGGCGTGGCCTTGTCGCCATATTTGATGCGCACCGTATCGAAGAAATAAGGGATATCGGTCGCGTGCTGCGCACCCGGCTGCCCTATCGAATCGGCCACGTAGGAGAAGCGATATTCCCACACGGGAACCCCCTTCTCCGAATAGCGTGCCGACGCATCGCGCGCGCCGGCGATCATGAAGCCGCTCTTCCCGCCGATGTCGGCGCTTGTGGCGCCGATCATCATCGGCACGTGAGCGAATTGGTTCTCGGCGATGGCCTTGGCGGGATCGACCACGACCGTCCCGTCGACGAACGGCCCGGCATAAGTCGGCCGCCCGTTCGACTGCCCCATCGAGGCCATGTTGAGCCCATCGGTCACGTCCTGTGCCGATAGCGCGCGAAGCTTTTGCAAGGCGTCGGGCGCGTTCGGGTCGATGCCCTTGGATTGAGCGAAGTTGGCGCCGACCTGCTCGGCGCCGCTCAGCCCCTTGCCGTTCGCGTCCGCGCGCGCATCGCCGCCGGATAGCGAGATCGCCTTATTGAACAGACCGCGCGTTTCGGGCGATGTGACCAGATAGTGGACCGAGATTCCGCCGGCGCTTTCACCGATGATGGTGACGTTGGACGGATCGCCGCCAAAGGCCGCGACGTTGCGCTTGACCCACTTCAGCGCGGCGATCTGATCCATGATCCCGTAATTGCCGAGACGGCCATTGTCTGGATTTTCCTTGGTCAGCTGCGGCAGCGCGAAGGCGCCGAACCGCCCGACGCGATAATTGAAGCTGACGAACAGGATGCCCTGTTTGGCAAGGTTCGCACCCGAATAGGTCGGCGGGGATGCCCCGCCATTCACGAACCCGCCGCCATAGATCCAGACGAGAACGGGCAACTTGCCCTTCGCACCCGCCGGCTTCCAGACATTGGCGTACAGGCAATCCTCGGCCGGCTCGGTCCCCAACGGCGCGGCATCGCTCGGGAAAGGCTTCTGCATGCAGTCATGCGCATACTGAACCGCCTCGCGGACACCCGACCATTGCGCCGCAGGCTGCGGCGCGCGCCACCGCAAGGGACCGACCGGAGCAGCCGCGAACGGAACGCCTTTCCAGCTCGCGACACCATCCTTGAGCGCACCGCGCACGGCACCCGTGTCGAGCCGGGTGACGAGCCCAGACGATTGCGCGTGCGCCGCAATGGCGGCGGCAGCGCCCATCAGGATCGTCACCAGCTTTGTTCTCTTCATTGCCCTCTCCCTTGTATCGGTTCGATTTATCAGCGCGCCGTACCGCTTCGGCACAGCGCTTCGCTTTTGGTGATCGCGGCCGGCGACAGAGCCAGCATCGCGCTTTGCGTGAGGTTGGCCGAGGAATCGCCAAGCTCCAGACGGACATTGCCTCGCGCAACGCGCCAGCAGCGTGCGGTGGCATCGAAATCGGCCAGAAGGCGCGGATCGATGCTCAGCGTCACCTGGCCCGCACGGCCGGGAGCGAGCGCGACTTTGTCGAAGCCGACCAGACGGCGGGGAGATTCCCAACCCGGCGCGAAGGCGTAGAGCTGCGCGACTGCTTTTCCGGCGATGCGACCGGTATTGCGAACCGAGAAGCGCACCTTGACCGCGCCGCCGGCGATGCTGGCGTTCAGGTCCGAAAATTCGAAACGCGTATAGGACAGGCCGTGACCGAACGCGAAAGCAGGGGTCAGCTTGCGGCTGTCATACCATTTGTACCCGACCACCGCGCCTTCGTCATATTTGAACTCGCCTTTGCCCGGCGCTTCGGGATGCGGAAGCTGGTCGAGGCTTGCCGGGAAGCTCACCGGCAGATGACCCGAGGGATTCACCCGGCCGGTCAGCACGTCGGCGATAGCCTCACCACCCGCGCTCCCGGGAAACCACGCCTCGACGATTCCTGCTACGCGGCCTGACCAGGGCGTAAGCACCGGTCCGCCCGTCTCGAGCACGACCAATGTATGCGGGTTCGCGGACGCAACCGCATCGATCAGGCCATCGCCGCCCGCATCGAGGGTGAGCGGAACGTCGAAGCTCTCTCCCGCCCACTGCGTGCCGAATACGATCGCAACATCGGCGGAGCGCGCTACCTCGGCCGCCTTGAGGGGATCGGTGCCATCAACGAAATCGATCGTCGCACTCGGCAGGCGCCGCCGCAGCGCGTCGAGCGGCGACGAGGGATAATACATGACCGGTCCCGGCCACACGATGGGCTTCAGGCCCGGAACGGCATTACCGCCCTTGGGATAGACGAGAGACGATCCGCCGCCGGCGATCACGCCCTTGTCCGCATGCCCGCCGATCATGACGATATGCTTGGCATGGGCCAGCGGCAGGATGCCACTCTCGTTCTTCAGCAGAACGATCGCCTCGGCTGCATCCGCCTGGCTGACCGCCGCATCCTTGGCGAGCATCGCGTCGGGCAGATCATCGGGCGCCGACGTGACCGGCCGATCGAACAGCCCATGCTTGAACATCGCGAACAGGATGCGCGAGGCCATCTGGTCGAGCTGGGCCTGGGCCACGTGGCCTTCGGCAAGCGCCTTGGTCAGGTTCGCCCCGAAATAGGGGGTCCGGTCGAACGGGAATCCGGACTGCTGGTCGAGGCCCGCGGAAATCGACGCTTCGGTCGAATGCACCGCGCCCCAATCGGACATGACATAGCCCTTGAAGCCCCAATCCTTGCGCAAGACATCCGTCAGCAGCCACGGATTCTCGCACGCAAACGGTCCGTTCACCCGATTGTAGGAACACATAACCGAACCCGGATCGCCCTTCTCCAGTGCGATCTCGAACGCGAGCAGGTCGGACAGGCGGGCAGCCTTGGGGTCGACGATCGCATTGCCCCGGTTGCGATCGGTTTCCTGATCGTTGACCGCGAAATGCTTGAGCGTCGAGATGATCACGTTGGACTGGACGCCCGCAATCTGCGCGCCGACGATTTCGCCGGTGAGCAGCGGGTCTTCGCCGCCATATTCGAAATTGCGCCCGTTGCGCGGCTCGCGGACGAGATTCGCCCCACCGGCCAGCATGACGTTGAAGCCCGATGCCCGCGCTTCGGCCCCGATCATTGCGCCGCCGCGGAACGCCAGAGCGCGATTCCATGTCGCCGCCGTCGCCAGACCGGAGGGCAAGGCGGTTCTTTCCCGCTTACGCTCGGCGGCACCCTGTGTGGCGACGCCGATGCCCGCGTCCGTCTGCCATTGCGGGGGAATGCCAAGGCGCGGAATGCCCGGCACGAAGCCGGCCGACCCTTCGCGCGAGCCGGCGGGAGCGAGGAATTTCTGCGCGCGGAAGCTGGTCGCGAAAAAGCCCACGACCAACGTCTGTTTTTCCTCCTGTGTCATCCGCGGCAGGAGGATCGCGACGCGCGCTTGCGGCACCAGCGACGCATTCATCCATGGCCGGCCCGCGACCTTCGACGCGGCTCGCGTCGGCTTTGCCGCATTAGTTGGAGGCGCGAGGGTTGAAACCATGGCGGTCGCCAATCCAATCCCCAGCAGCGCTGCGCTCTTCATTGCCCCTCCGATGTTTGATCTTTTTTGCTTGGGTCGAGCCGGGCCGCATAGCGCCCCGCTCTTCCACCCACCTTATCAGCGCCCTATCAGGGGCGGGATCGGTAGCGGAAATAAAGAGTTGGCATCGATCGATCAGCTTTTTGGATAGTAGGGGCTCCTGCCCTTCCATTCATGACCAAGCTGGAGCCAACCCGGTCTTCTATTCAGTTTTGTTATGGCCTCTTCCGCAGACTCTATTTCCGTGCGAGCAGGTCTGGCCCGATAAGCGCCCGAAAGAGGAGAGAAAATGCTGGGGCGACAAAGGGAGCACCGAGGGAGCCGGGCCGGACTAAGCGCGGGTGATGCCATCCCGCTTGCGAGAGCCTCCCATGCGCTTGCGTGAGATCGCGCACGCTCGAACGGGCGACAAGGGCGATACCTGCCAGATTTCGGTGATCGCGTTCGATCCCGCGAACTTCCCGCTTCTGGCCGAAGCTCTCACGCCCGAGCTCATCGCGGCGCATTTGCCTCGCCTGCCGGTCCGCTCGATTCAACGTTTCGAGCTTCCCCAGCTGGGCGCACTGAACTTCATCCTGGAGGGGGCGCTGAGCGGAGGCGTGACACGCTCGCTGTCGCTCGACGCGCACGGCAAGACGCTCGGCGCGCAGATCCTCGACATAGAGATCGAGGCGAGAGACGGGAGTGCCCAGGTATGAGCCGTCGGGCCCAAAAGTTCGGGGCCACCTGTCTGGCGCTGCTGGCGGCATCTGCGGACGCCCGGCTGACGCATCTCGTGATCGAGAAGCGGGAACAGGTTCCCGCCGCGCGTGAGGGCGCACCTGATTATGAAATCCTCCGCGGCCATTATGAGGGGTCGTTGAATCCAGCCGATCCCCACAATGCGATCATTACCGATCTCAAATTCGCTCCTCGGGACAGGCATGGGCGTGTCACCTATTCGGCAACCTTCGCGATCGCGCGGCCGCTCGCCAATGCCTCAGGTGCCTTGTTCTACGACGTGCCCAACCGCGGTAACGGGACGGTCGGCGCCGATCCTGACGGGCACATCCGCGCGATCAGCGGTTGGCAATCGGATCTGCCGAAGGACGCCAATCTCCAGACGGCGACCGTACCTGTCGCGCACGGGCCACATGGCCCCCTGACCGGCCCGGTGCTGCAGCGCTTCTTCGACATCAAGGCCGGATCGAAGAGCATCCCGATCATGGGAAGTATCGGCCGCCCGACGCCACGCCCGCAACCCGTTTCGCTCGATACGCGCAAGGCACATTTGTCCACGCAGAGTTCGGATGCCGCCCCGCTCCGTGAGGTTGCACCCGGTGATTGGGCCTTCGCCGATTGCAACGACAAGCCTTTCCCGGGCACGCCAGACCCAACTCGGCTGTGCGTCCGTAGCGGGTTCGATCCGAAGCTCGCTTACACCCTGGTCTATCAAGGGCGTGATCCGCTCGTGCAGGGGATCGGCTTTGCGGCGGTTCGCGATTTCGCGGTGTTCCTTCGCTACGCCAAGGCCGACGATGCCGGAAGCCCGAACCCGGTTGCGGGCCAAGTGCGCTGGCCGATCATCACTGGCACGTCGCAATCGGGCAATTTCGTCAAAAGCTTCATCAATCTCGGCTTCAATGCTGGCGAAGACGGCCGGCGCGTTTTCGACGGTGCCAATCCGAACATCGCCGCGCGCCAGGTTCCACTGAACATCCGCTTCGGCGTGCCCGGCGGAGCGGCCACCTTGTTCGAGCCGGGCAGCGAGGGGACGTTGTGGTGGACGCGATATGACGACCCCGCACGCGGTCGCGGCGCGTCGAGCCTGCTCGACCGATGCCACGCATCCCAGACCTGTCCCAAGATCATGGAGACGTTCGGCGCGGCTGAATTCTGGGGTCTGCGCATGTCACCCGGCGTGGTCGGCACCGACGCGCGCCGCGACCTGCCTTTGCCGGCCGAGGTGCGGCGCTATTATTTTCCGGGCGTGACGCATGGCGGCTCGTACATTGGCGCCTTCTCGCTGACGGGCGATCCCGCTTTCCCGGGCGCGCCCAAATGCGCGCTTCCGGCTAACCCCAATCCGTCTTTCTATACGATGCGCGCGCTCATGACGCGCCTGCTCGCCTGGGTGGCCGAGGGGCGCGAGCCGCCCGCCAGCCGCTATCCCCGGCTGGCGGATCATCAATTGGTGGCGGCCAATGCCAAAGCCATGGGGTGGCTCACTATTCCCGGCGCGCCATCACCCGACGGAAAGCTCAACACCTTCCTCGATTACGATTTCGGGCCGGCTTTCGATTATCACGATGTCAGCGGCGTGCTGGCGCGTCAGCCCCCGCTTGTCCGCCGCACCATCCCGTCGGTCGTGCCGCGGGTCGATGCCGACGGAAACGAGGTCGGCGGCGTCCCATCGGTCCAGTTCCTGGTCCCGATCGGCACCTACACCGGCTGGAACCAATTGCAGGAAGGTTATGGCGCCGGCGGATCGTGCGGCTTCATGGGTGGCTTCATCCCCTTCGCCAGAACCAGGGCAGACCGGATTGCCGCCGGCGATCCCCGTCCCTCGCTAGAGGAACGCTATCATGATCATCAGGGGTTCGTGAGCCGGGTGCACGTGGTCGCACAGGAGCAGGTGCGGCAAGGCTGGCTGCTGCCCGAAGATGCCGAACGGATCGAGCACCAAGCCGAGACAAGTGATGTGCTTCGGTAAGTGGCGCCTGTGGGCGTCGTCCCTCGTCCTCGCCGTCTGTGTTTTTGCGGCAGGAAATGCCCGATCCGCTGACCGGGACAATTGCGCAGCGCTGACGGCGCGGACCGTACGATCGACTACCACCGCGACGATCGTCGAACGCGGCATGGCTCCCGGCGCACCGGGCCAGCTGTCGATCAGTCTTCCTGCTTATTGCCGCGTGACCGGCATCGTCCGCCCTGTTCGGGGATCTGAGATCGGCTTCGAGGTCTGGCTGCCCTTGTCGGGCAGCTGGACCGGCCGGCTGCAGATGTTCGGCAATGGCGGATATTCGTCCGACCTGCCCCTCGGTCAAATGGCGCACGGCCTGGCGCGCGGATCGGTGGTCGTCGCGACAGACACGGGTCACAAGGGTGACGATCCCGATTTCGCGCTCGGCCACAAGCAGGCGATCGCCGACTGGGGCTATCGTGCGGTTCACGAAAGCGTGGTCGAGGCGAAGCGACTGATGAGGCACCTGTACGGCCGCCCGGCCGTGCACGCTTATTTCAACGGCTGCTCAACCGGCGGCCATCAAGCACTGATGGAGGCTCAGCGCTTTCCCGGCGACTTTGACGGGATCGTTGCCGGTGCGCCGGGCGCAGACCGCGTCCGGCTCAATGCCGCCTTCCTCTGGCAATTCCTGTCCAACCACCGTCCGGGCGGCAATTTGCATCCGAAACTGGGGGCCCAGGATCTGGCGCTTCTGCAGCGTGCCTCCTTTCTCGCCTGCCACGAGAGCAATGGCGGGGCGGCGGGCGGAGACAAGTCCGACACATGGCTGAACGATCCCACACAATGCCGATTCGACCCGGCGACGCTTGCCTGCCCACAAGAGGTGGGAAGCGCATGCCTTAGCCAGGAGCAGGTGAAGGTGGCGCAGCTGATGTACAGCGGCGCGCGGGACAGCCGCACCGGCAAGATCGTTACGACATCCTGGCTTCCCGGCAGTGAAAAGGGTTGGGCCGCTTATTGGGCCGATCCTCGCAACCCGACGCAACCGGCTCGCGCCAATTTCTGGCGGGTCTGGGCGTTCGGCGATCCGCAATGGGACTGGTGGAAATTTTCCTATGATCGGGATCTGCCTTGGGTGAGGCGCAAGCTCAGTCCCCTGATCGACGCGACCGACCCCGATCTGCGGCGCTATCGCCGCCGTGGCGGGAAGCTTCTGCAATATCATGGGCTTGCCGATCCGGTCGTCTCGCCCCTCGATTCTATTCACTATTTCAGCCGGGTGGAGGCCGTCACCGGCGCAAGGTTGATCGCCGATTGGTACCGCCTCTTCCTTGTCCCCGGCATGGGTCATTGCGGCGGAGGGGAAGGATTTTGGCGCTTCGATGCTCAACCGGCGATTGAAGCCTGGGTCGAGACCGGCTCGCCGCCCCAGTCGATCGAAGCTGCCGGCTCGACTGGCCAGGGCACCCGCTTGCTCTGCCCCTACCCCGCCAAGGCGACTGCGGCGGTGAATGGCTCCGGAGAACGGCTTCATACCTGCGCAGTGTCCGATCCAAAGCGGAACCTGCTCTGAGTATCAATCCAGATTTGTAATAGCCGGATAACCAAATAGAGCTTGTTGAATAGATTCCGCACGCCCTAAGTGTGCGCTACAAAGCGAAAAATGCGAGGGGAGTGAAAATGCTTGCCATCATCGGCATGATCACA
>Ga0136846_1240786_pt1 | contig 19186 bp, 18 predicted proteins | sample HopSoiMetagenom2_FD_96841 | JGI IMG/M metagenome (GOLD analysis project Ga0136846, IMG submission 96841) | Grasslands soil microbial communities from Hopland, California, USA - 2 Assembly 2016 (version 4) | ecosystem: Environmental > Terrestrial > Soil > Grasslands | place: USA: Hopland...
AAGATGCAGCTCACGACGTCGTCGGGGCCGAGCGCGTTGCGGTCCATGATCTCGCGCATGAGCGCCTCGGTGGCGGCGAGGATCGCGTCGGCCTCGTTGCGGTCGACCGTAGTGGCGCCGCGGAGGGCAAAGAGGCGCATCGGCGCGGGATCATCTCATGCATGGCCCGCGCCCCCACTGCGCTGCGGCGGCGGGCCGCGGCGAGCTCATCGGGCGCTTCGGCCGCGGAGGCCGGCGGGCGCGCGGCCGGTGCGGCTACTGCGCCGACTCGAGGTCGCGCCGCAGCCGCCGCGCCTCGCCGAGGTAGACGTGCGTCGCCTCGTGGCCGTCGTCGGCGTAGTAGTGGATCAGCACGCGGATCACCATCGGCAGCGCGCCGGGCACCGGCACCTCCCGCGCGCAGAGCAGCGGCACGCGGTCGAAGCCGAGCTTGCGCGCCGCGACGGCGGGGAACTCGGCATCGAGGTCGTCCGTCAGCGTGAAGATGCAGCTCACGACGTCGTCCGGCGCGAGCGCGTTGCGCTCCATGATCTCCCGCATGAGCGCCTCGGTGGCGTCCAGGATCGCGTCGGCCTCGTTGCGGTCGACCGTGGTGGCGCCGCGGAGGGCGAAGAGCCGCATCGGCGCGGGATCATGTCACGCATGGCCCGCCCGGCCGCCCTGCGCTGCGCGGTCGCCGCCGCCGTCGCGCTGGCCGGCTGCGGCGGCGGCGACAAGGTCGAGATCGCCCCCGCGGCGCCCGCGCGCCTGCGCGTCACGAGCCCGGACTTCGCCGCGAACGGCACCATCCCGGCGCGCTTCACGTGCACCGGCGCCGGCGACCGCCCGGCGATGCGCTTCGGCGGCATCCCGCCCGGCGCGAAGGAGGTCGCGCTGCTCGTCATCGACCCGGACGCCGGCGGCTTCGTCCACTGGACCGTCTACGCCATGGCGCCAGGCACGACCGGCATCGCGGCGACCGGACTGCCGCCCGGCGCGCGCGAGGGGCGCAACTCGACGGGCTCGACCGGGTGGACGCCGCCGTGCCCGCCGAGCGGCACGCATCGCTACGGCTTCGAGCTCTACTGGCTGCGCGCGCCGTCCCGGCTTCCGGCGGGCGCCGACCCGCAGGAGGTCGTCGACGCCATCCGCGCGCGGGCCGGCGGCCGCGGCGAGCTCATCGGGCGCTTCGGGCGCGGCTGAGCCGCCTCAGCTGCCCTCGGCGGGAGCCGGCAGCGCCCAGCGCTCGACGAGGCGCCCGAGACGCCAGACGAGCACGGCCCCGGCCCATGTCACGGCGAACAGCGCGACGATCGCGTAGCCGACGGCGTTGAGGTCCACGCCGCTCGCCGCGTCCCAGATCCCGCCGCGCAGCCCGAGCCGGGCGGCGAGCACGCTCGTCAGCTCGATCGCGCCGATGCCGAGCGCGACGACCACCGACAGCCCGGTCACGGTGGCGTTGTAGTACAGCTTGCGCACCGGATTGGCGAACGCCCAGCCGTAGGCGAAGTTCATGAACGAGCCGTCGATCGTGTCCAGCAGCGACATGCCGGCGGCGAAGAGGACCGGCAGCGTCAGGACGGCGTACCACGGCAGCCCCGCGCCGGCCGCCCCGCCCGCGAGGAACAGCAGCGCGATCTCGGTGGCGGTGTCGAAGCCCAGCCCGAACAGCACGCCGAGCGGATACATCTGCCAGGAGCGCGTCACCGCGCCCGTGAAGCGCCCGAGCACGCGGCTCGCCGGGCCACCCGCGACCGCCCGCTCGGCGACCTCGCCCGAGGACATCCGCCCGCTGCGTCCCGCGCGAAACGCGCCGACGATGCCGGCCAGGGCCGCGGCGTTGACCGCTGCGATCACCAGCAGGAACGTGCCGGACACGGACGGCCCGACGATGCCGGCGATCCGGTGCAGCGGCGAGCTCGAATCGCCGACCGGACCGGCGACCGAGCGCACGCCGACGCCGAGCAGGATCGCCAGCGCGAACACCACCGTCGAGTGGCCGAGCGAGAAGAACAGGCCGACGGCGAGCGGGCGGCGGCCGTCGCCCATCAGCTTGCGGGTCGTGTTGTCGATCGCCGCGATGTGGTCGGCGTCGAGTGCGTGCCGCAGCCCGAGCGGTACGCGGTGAGCCCCACGCCGGCCGTGAACGCGCCGGCCGCGCCCATCGCGAGGTGCGCCGGCACGACGACGCCGAGGAGGAGACCGAAGCCGACGACGTGGAGGCCCGCCACGACCGCCGCCATCGCGCCGACGCGGCCCCACTCGGCGCGGGTCAGCGCCCCGGCGATCCGGCGGACGCGTGCGGTCACGACAGCCGGATCTGCTCGCGCTCCGGCTCGGCCGGCCTGCGCGCCCCCAGGTGGCCCTCCTCGACGAGCGTCCCGAGCACGTCCATGATCGCGCGGCAGCCGAGCTGCGCGGTCATGTCCGAGACGTCGTAGGGCGGAGCGATCTCGACGACCTCCATGCCGCAGATCCCCTCGCGGGCGACCATCCGAAGCGCCTTGAGCGCCTCGCGCGGGAGCAGGCCGCCCGGCTCGGGCGAGCCGGTGCCGGGGACGAAGCCCGCGTCGATCGAGTCGATGTCGAACGAGAGGAAGACCGCGTCGGCGTCCTTCCACGCGCACTCGAGCGCGACCTCGACCGCCTTCTCGACGCCGAGCTCCTCCACGTCGGAGATCGTGATGACCGTCGACTGCCGGTCGCGCGCGACCTTCATGCCCGGGCGCGACCCGTACCAGCCGCCGATCCCCATCTGGACGAGGTTGCTCGCCGGCGCGTTCGGGATGTCGGTCGCATGGAACCACGGCGTGGTGTGCATGCGCTCGTCCATGTCGCGCTCTTGGATGTCGATGTGGCGGTCGAGGTGGATGATCCCGATCTTGCCCTCGACGTGGGGCGCGAGCCCCCGCACGTCCGGGTAGCCGATCGAGTGGTCGCCCCCGATCACGACCGGGAAGACGCCCTGCTCGTGCACGAACGAGACGGCGCGGTCGATCTGGTCGAAGGACTTCTCGATGTTCGACGGGATGACGAAGATGTCGCCCGCGTCGCAGAGGTTCAGCTCCTCGTAGAGGTCGACCGCCATGTCGGCGTTGTAGGAGTCGTACAGCGCCGAGATCCGGCGGACGGCCTGGGGGCCGAAGCGGCAGCCGGCGCGGTAGGTCGTGCCCATGTCGAACGGCGCGCCGATGATCGCGACGTCGTACTTGCCGACGTCGCGGATGTTCTCGCAATACGGCGCCTTGAGGAACGTGTTGATGCCCGCGAACGCGGGCTGCTGGCCGCGCGAGAACAGCGAGATCGTGCGGTCGTTGACCGACGGCGCCGCCTCGAGGCCGAGGTCGAGGCCGCGGTCGAGCTGCTCGCGCTCGCGGCGGTCCTTGATGTCGGCCAGGCGCTTGAGCGCTTGCATGCCGCGCAGCGACTCGCGGTCGATGCCGCTCGGCTTGGGGCCGCCGTGGCGGTGGCCGTGTCCGTTGCCGTGGTGGTGGAACATGCCCACGTCGATCGTCCTCTCGCGTCGAGATGGCAACAACCTGTTGGGACAGGTAGCCAGGCAGTCGTACACCGGTGCCACGGGCGTGTCAATGCGAGGCCGTATCGGCCACCGAGCGCGGGCAGCACCTGTCTTAACGACCGACCAGGCGCTGTCCTATGCTCCTTGCGTGGCCGATCCCGCCGCCCATGCCGCCTCTGCCGCCGGCGGCCCTGGCCTTGATCGCACGAGCTTCGTGCCGCTGTACTACCAGCTCCAGGAGGTCCTCAAGGAGCAGATCGAGTCGGGCGTCTGGCGGGCCGGTGAGGCGCTGCCCTCCGAGCCCGAGCTCGCGCGGCGGTTCGGCATCAGCCGGGTCGTCGTCCGCCAGGCGCTCGCGATCCTCGCGGACGACCGCCAGATCGTCCGCGTCAAGGGCCGCGGCACCTTCGTCGCCCCGCCGAAGCTCGACGCGCGCGCCGGCGGCCTGTCGCGCCTGCTCGTCACGCCGCGGCCGCCGGACGCGACGATCGAGGCGCTCGACGTCCGGGTCGCACACGTCGAGGACTCGATCCGCCGGGAGCTGGGCGCCGAGCCCGATCAGGACGTTCTCCGCGTGACGACCTGCCTGTCGCTGCGTGAGGTGCCGCTGAGCATCAGCTACTCGTTCTTCCGGCGCGCGGAGGCCGCCTGGCTGGAGGCGGCGGTCCGCCCCGGCGGCGAGTTGCCGCGCGACCTCGTCCTCGCCGGCCACGGCGTCGAGCTCGCCCACGCGCGCGTCACGGTCGAGACGAGCCAGTGCGGCCAGTTCGAAGCCGACCGATTCGGCATCCCGCATCGCTCCGCCGTCTTCCTCGCCGTCTGCACGGAGTACCGGCGCGACCGCGAGGGGACGCGCCCGTTCGAGGTCGCCCGGGCCGAGTACCGCGGCGACCTGCTGCGCTTCCGCCTGGAGGTCTCCGCGTCGCGGCCGGAGGACATGCACGCGATCTGGGAGCTCACCGACCCGGCGCTGGCCGCGCCCGCGTCCTGACCGACGCGCCGTCAGGGAGCGGGCGGCTCCGCGTCGGGCACGATCCCGGCGCGGATCCGGAACAGCGCCGCGCCGAGGTCGACCGCCGGCACGTTCTCGTTGTACAGGGGGCTGTCCGTGGCCATCGTCAGCAGCCGCCGGCAGGTCGCCACGCTCACCGGCTGAACGCGGGCCGCCGGCGCCATCAGCCCGTCGGCCGCTGCGAGGATCTCGGCCCGGTAGCGCGTGACCCGGTCGGCCAGGTACAGGCTCTCTGGCCGCCCGGCATCCTCGAGGACCTCTATGAGCCAGCGCCCGAACCGGGCGCGCTCGACCACGAGCCGTGCCCCGTAGTCGCGGACGGCGGGTATCTCGTACGCGGCCGGGTCGAGCGCCAGGCGCGCGATGCGCGCTCGCAGCCAAGCGAGTTGCACCGCGCCGGCGACCGCCTGCGCCAGCGCGCCGACGGCGAGCGCGATGGCGAGTGGCCGCGACACGGGGAGCGCGGGCAGCGCGAGCACCGCGGCGAGGCTCGTCACGCCGAGTGCCTCGCGAACCGCGCGCTCGCGCCGGGCGAGCGCCTCCGAGGACCGGGCCAGAGCGGCGCCGGTCATCCGCGAGGCCGAGCGATCATGCCCGCGAGGGTACCCAGCCTTCGCCTCCGGCTTGCAGGCGCGCACGGCACCGGCGAGCATGGCGCGTAGACATGCGCGCGGAGGAGCAGGGACAAGCGACGGCGGCGGAGCCCGTTCCGGCATCGCGCCACCGCCTGCGGCTCGACGACCTGATCGGGGTCAACGAGCTCCAGTCCATCCAGGACACGTTCGCGCGCGTCTTCGGGCTGCCGACCAACATCATCAACCCGGACGGCACGCCGGTCACCGAGATCACGAACCGGGTGCCGTTCTGCGAGGACCTCACGCGCCAGTCCGGCGTCGGGGGCGCGCGGTGCACGGCCTGCGACCAGCAGGCGATGCGCGACTCCGCGCGGACCCGGCGCCCGGCGATCTTCCACTGCTGGAACGGGCTCCACGACTGCGCGATCCCGATCGCGCCGAAGGGCGAGACGCTCGGCTACTTCCTCTGCGGCCAGATCCTCACCGAGCCGCCCGACCTCGAGCGCTACGCCGAGACCGCGGCGGAGATCGGCGTCGATCCCCATGCCTACCGGGAGGCGGTCGCCGGCGTCCGCGTGATGCCGCGCGACCGCTACGAGGCATCGGTCCAGAGCATGCACGTACTCGCGCAGATGATCGCCGACCAGGCCGCCGCCTACATGGACAACCTGAAGGTGCTCGAGGACGCGGTGCGGGCGCGCGAGGACACGACCCGCCTGGTCGGGGAGCTCGACGGGATCCTCGGCGCGCTCAAGGACATCGGGCGTCAGCCCGACTACCGCTCTACGCTCGAGTCGATCGCCGACAACCTCGCCACGCTCATCCCCCACGACTCGTGCGTGATCTACCTGCTCGACGCCGAACGCGGCCGCCTCGCCCCCACGGTCGTGCGCGACCCGAACCCCGAGCCGCTGTGGGCCTACCGCCCAGCGATCGGCCACGGCATCGTCGGCGGGGTCGCCGCGACAGGCGTCAAGCGCCGCGCGCAGGACGTCCGCGCCGAGCCCGACTTCGTCCCGGTCCCGGACCTCGAGCTCGAGCCCGAGGCCATGCTCGCCGTGCCGATGGTGGACGACGGAAGCCTGCGCGGTGTCATCACGCTCAGCCGGCTCGAGCGGCGCACGTTCACCGACCACGAGCTGTCGATCCTCGGCGTGTTCGCCTCGCAGGCCTCGGTCGCGATCCAGCGCGCCGAGCTGCAGACCCAGTCGCGCCACCGGCTCGACGAGGAGCGTGCGCTCGCCCGCTTCCTGCGCGCGATGACCCGGCAGCTCACCGTGCGGGCGACGCTTGCCGAGATCGCCCGAGGCGGGATGGCGCTGCTCGGCGCGACGCGCGCGGTCGTCCGCGCGGTCGAGGCGCGCCGGCCCGTCGGGGCGTACCTCGGCGTCGACGAGCCCCGCGCGCAGCAGATGATCGCGGACCTCGGCGGCGCGATCGAGGGCGCGAGCGCACGCGGCGAGCCGGCGCAGGCGCAGTGGCGCGGGTGGACGTGCCTCATCGTGCCGCTGCGCGCCGGCGGCGATGCGCTCGGCGTCGCGGTCCTCGCCCGTGAGGACGGCTCCGCGCCATGGGACCTGAAGCTCGTCGACGCGTACGCAAGCCAGTCCTCGCTCGGAGTCGAGAACGCGCTCATGCACGAGCGCGAGCAGCGCCTCACGCGCCAGTACCGCCTGCTGTCGGAGCTCGGGTCGGCGCTGGTCGCCGCCAACGACGCCGACGGCGTGCGCGAGGCGCTCGTCGCCCGCACGCCGGCGGTGATGGCCGCCGACACGTGCTTCATGGCGATGCTCGACCCCGGCTCCGATTTGATCGAGGTCTCCTACCGCGACGGGCGCGCCATGCGCGGCCTCGACCTCGTGCTGTCGGGCGGCGGGCGCCTCGCCGCCGCGCGGTTGCGAGTGGAGCGGACGCCGAAGCGCAGCGTGTTCGACGCGTGGGCGCAGGACACGTGGCGCGAGGTCAGCTCGCGGCTCGGCCTCGCCGCGTACCTCGCCGAGCCGCTCGCGACGCCGCGTGGGATCGTCGGCGGCCTCTTCGCCTGCTGGACCGCGCCCGTCGACTCGTTCTCCGAGGAGGAGCGCCATGCGCTCGGCGTCGTCGCCGGCACCGCCGGTGCGAGCCTCGGTCACTTCGCGATCCAGGCGGAGACCGACTCCTCGCTGCGCCAGCGCCTCATGGAGCTGCAGGTGCTCACGCAGCTCGCCCAGCGCATCACCGGCCTTGCCGACCGCGACTCGGTCCTCGACGAGCTGCTCGCCGCCTTCCGCGAGCTCGGCCGCCTCGACGGCGCCGCGTGCTGCGTGCGCACCGGCGGCGACGTCGCCGTGCGCCGCGGCTTCGGGCTCGACGAGGAGAGCGAGCGCCTGCTCGCCGACGAGCTGCGCCGTCACCCGTCCGACGTCGCCCCCGAGCGGATCGACCTCGGCCCGGCCGGGCAGGTGCTCGTGCTACCGGTCCCCGGGCCGGCCGACTTCGTCCTCGCCGGGATCGGCCCGGCGGTGCGCCGTCCCGAGCGCGACCCGGTGCTGTCGGCGCTCGCGCGCTACGGCGCGGTCGCGCTCGAGAACGTCCGCCTGCACGGCCGCCAGCGGCGCGCGATATCGCGCCTGGAGCGCGCGAACCGGGACAGCGCCGAGGAGGCCGACCGCCTCGAGCGGATCCTCGCGCTGCACCGCGCGCTGACACGGGCGCTGCTCGAGGCCGGCGGCCTGGCGTCCGTCGCCGCGACCCTGGCGGACGTCATGCGGGCGGAGGTGCGGATCGTCGGGCCGCGGGGCGAGGAGCTGGCGGCGGCGCCGGCCGGCGACACGTTTCAGTGGACCCCGCCGCGGGGGCCGGCCGAGGTGCCGCCGGCGACGCTCGTCGACGACGCCGACGGGCGACCCGTGGTGGCCGCGCCGGCGTCGGTCGAGACGGAGGTCCTCGCGTGGGTCGCCGTCCGCTTCCGCGCCGAGGCCGGCGCGGTCGAGCAGGCGGCCGTCGAGCATGGCGCCGTCCTCGCCGCCCTCGAGCTCCTGCGCGAGCGCACGGCCCTCGAGGTCGAAGCGCGGCTGCGTCGCGGCCTCGTCGAGGAGCTCTTCAGCGGCCAGTACGTCGACGAGCTCGTGGTCCGCCGTAGTCTCGCGCTCGGCTTCGACCCGCGGCGCCCGGCCCGTGTCTTCGTCGTCGAGGCGGTCGGCGACGACCCCAGCCCCCGCGAGCTCCAGGGCATCCACGCGGCCGTACGCTCGTGCGCCGCGGCCAGCGGCCGCGAGCACCTCGTCGCGCTCGACGGGCCCACGGTGGTCGCGGTGGTCGCAGACGAGGCCGAGAGCGCCGCGTTCGAGGACGAGCTGCGCGCCGTCCTGGGCCGCGAGCTCCCTCGCCTCGCCGTCAACATCGGGGCGGGGACGCGCTGCACCGCGCTCGCCGATTACCGGACCTCCCACGCCGCCGCACGCCGCGCCGTCGACCTGATGCGCCTCGTCGGCGGCCCCGGTGGGACCCTGTCCTTCCGCCGGCCCGGCGTCGAGCAGATGCTCCTGCGCTCGAGCGAGCCGGACGCGCTCGTCGAGTTCATGGCTCGCTACATCGAGCCGCTCGACCGCTACGACGACACGCACTCCTCCGAGCTGCGCAAGACGCTCGAGGCGTACTACGCGGCCGGCGGGCGCCTGGAGCCCGCCGCCCGCACGTTGCACATCCACGTCTCGACGCTGCGCTACCGGCTCGCGCGGGTCGAGGAGCTGCTCGGGGTCGATCCCCGCGACGGCGACTCGCGGCTCGACGTCGAGGTCGCGCTGCGCGCCGCGCGCACCTTGCCGGTGCGGCGCGGACGCTGACCGCTCGCGCCCACCGAACCGTAGGACTCCGCCGCCGGCTTTTCCTACGGATCGCGGATGGCGCGCCCGGTGCGGGCGCGGCTAGCCTGCCGCGCCGTCCCCCGGAGGAGAGGAGCGCCACACATGGCGACGGTGGTTCGTCGGGACACGGAGGAGCGCGAGACGCTCGAGATCCGGCGTGAGGAGCTGCGCCGGCAGGGCGTCGAGCACTGCTTGTCGGCCTACGTCGACGTGCACGGCGTCGCGAAGGCCAAGGCGGTGCCCATCGACCACTTCGTGTCGATGATGGAGGGCTCGGAGCTGTTCACGGGCGCCGCGATCGACGGCCTCGGCCAGGAGCCGTCCGACGACGAGCTGTCCCTGCGGCCTGACCTCGGCGCGATCACCGTGCTCCCCTGGGAGCCGACCGTCGCCTGGGCACCGGGCTTCCTTCACTACCACGGAGCACCGTGGCCGATGGACAGCCGCGACGTCCTGCGCCGCCAGGTCGACCGCGCCACTGCCCAGGGATGGGTCTTCAACCTCGGCATCGAGACGGAGTTCTTCCTCGTCCAGCGCCAGAACGGCTCGTTCTCGCCGGCGAACCCGCTCGACGTCATCCCGCGCGCCGCCTACGACGTCATCGGGCTGCTCGAGAACCTGCCGTTCATGGACCAGCTCATCAAGTACATGAACCAGCTCGGCTGGGACGTGCACTCCTACGACCACGAGGACGCCAACAGCCAGTTCGAGTTCGACTTCTCCTACACGGACTGCATGGGCATGTCGGACCGGCTCGTCCTGTGGCGCATGATGACCAAGAGCCTCGCGCGCCGGTTCGGCTGGGAGGCGACGTTCATGCCCAAGCCGTACGGCGACCGGACGGGAAGCGGCGGGCACTTCAACATGTCGATCGCCGCCGCGGAGACGGGCGAGAACCTGTTTGCCGCGGCCGACGATCCGCGCGGCTGCGGCATCTCCGAGCTCGCCTACCGGTTCATCGCAGGCGTCCTCGCCCACGCGCCGGCGATCGTCGCGGTGACGTGCCCGACAGTGAACTCCTACAAGCGGCTGGTCCTCACCGGATCGATGACCGGCTTCACCTGGGCGCCGATCTACATCTCCTACGGCAACAACAACCGCACCCACATGCTGCGGGTGCCGATGACCTCGCCGCGCGTCGAGTCGCGCGCCGTCGACATCGCCGTGAACCCGTACCTCGGCGCCGCGATGATGCTCGCGGCCGGCCTGGACGGGATCGAGCGCGAGCTCGACCCGGGCGAGCCGATCCCGCTCAACATGTACCTGCAGTCGCCCGAGCAGCTGCGGGAGATGGAGGTCGGCCGGCTGCCGCGGACGCTGCTCGAGGCCGTCGAGGCGTTCGACGCGGATCCCCTGAGCGAGCAGGTCTTCGGTCCGGAGCTCAAGGCGTCGTACTGCGAGCTCAAGGAGCGCGAGTGGTGGGAGTACCACAACGAGGTCTCCACCTGGGAGACCGACCGCTACCTGACGTTCTTCTGATCGGGCGCGGCCGATGAGCCTCTTCGGGCGCAAGAAGAACGGGGGCGGAGGCGACGGCGGGAAGACCCGCGTCTTCTTCTGCACCGACGTCCACGGCTCGACGGTCTGCTTCAAGAAGTTCATCAACGCGTCGTCGTTCTACGGCGCCGAGGTCCTCATCCTCGGTGGCGACGTCACCGGCAAGATGGTCGTGCCGATCGCGCGCCAGACCGACGCCAGCTACCTGACGAGCTTCGCCGGCGAGGAGCACCGGTTCAGCGGCGAGGACGAGGTGCGCGCGTTCGTGAAGCGCACCACGAACATGGGCTTCTATCCGAAGGTCATGGACGAGGAGGAGTTCCGCTCCATCCACGCCTCCCAGGACGCGCAGGACGCGCTCTTCTCGCAGCTCATCCGCGAGCGGCTCGAGGAGTGGATCGCGTACGCCGACGAGAAGCTCGCCGGGACCGGGACGCGGGTCTTCGCCGCGCCCGGCAACGACGACCTGTTCGAGGTCGACGAGCTGCTCGAGCAGTCGGAGTCGATCGAGCTGCTCGAGATGCGCGTGCGCCGCATCTCCGACGACCACGAGATCGTGACGTCGGGGTGGTCCAACAAGACGCCCTGGAACACCGAGCGCGAGGCGACCGAGGAGGAGCTCGCCGACCGCCTGCGCGGGATGCTCAACCAGGTGGAGGACATGGAGCGCTGCATCTTCAACCTCCACGTCCCGCCCTACGACTCGAAGATCGACATCTGCCCGAAGCTCGACCACGAGCTGCGCGTCGTCTACTCGATGGGCAACCCGGTCATGGCGCCGGCAGGCAGCACCGCCGTGCGCCAGGCGGTCGAGCGCCACCAGCCGCTGCTGGGCCTGCACGGCCACATCCACGAGGGCCGCGGCGAGGCGCAGATCGGGCGGACCCTGTGCGTCAACCCGGGCAGCGTCTACTCCGAGGGTGTCCTGAACGGCGTGCTGCTCACGCTCGAGGGCGGCCGGGTGCGCGACCACCAGTTCACCCAGGGATGACGAGTGGTCCCTCACGCAAATACGCACGCCGCCATGCGGCCGCTGATCACCTGACGACGCACGTATCTACGTGAGGAACCACTAGAGGAGAGAGATAGGACCACGATGGCTCAGACCGCTTCGTCCATCGGGACCAGCACGGGAGGCGCCGGCGACCGCGTCTTCCTGCGCAAGGCCTCCGGCCTCATCAAGACGGCGAGCACCACCGACGTCTTCATCTACAACGTGGGGCTCGTCTCCATCGGGATCGGCATCGGAGGCCTCCTGCTCTACGGGCCGTCGGTGTACCCCGGCGGCAATCTGGTCGTCGGCGTGCTGATCGCCGGCGCGTTCATGTCGGCGATCGCCTTCGGGATGCTGACCTGGACCGTCACGATCCCGCGCTCCGGCGGCATCTACCCATTCGGCAGCCGCATCCTGCCGCCGGGGATCGCATTCATGCTGAGCGCGGTCGAGTCGATCGCGTGGCTGTTCTTCTGCGGCATCGCCGCCTACTGGGTGGTCACCATCGGGCTGATCCCGATGTTCACGGTGCTCGCCGCGCTGAGCGGCTCGAGCTCGATGACGGACGTCGCCAACTTCCTCTCGAAGAAGGGCATCACGTTCGCCGTTGGCACGCTCGTGCTGCTCCTCGCCGGCGGGATCCTCGGGGCGGGCATGCGCCGGTACTTCTTCTCGCAGAAGATCGTCGTCGCGGTCGCGTCGATCGGCACGCTGCTGCTGCTCGGCATCATGCTCTTCGGCTCACGCGGCAGCTTCGTCTCGCACTTCAACGCCGCGTTCGGGCCGGACGTCACCTACGACAAGGTCGTCGCCACGGGACGCAAGAGCGGCTGGAGCAACCCCGGCTTCGACTTCGCGAACACACTCAAGGCGTCCGACTGGGCCTTCCTGCCGCTCATCGGGTCGGCGTTCTCGATCGCGATCGGCGGTGAGATCAAATCGGGCATGCGCGGTCAGGCGCGCGGCATGTTCGGCGCGATCTGGGTCTCGACGCTCGCGTTCCTGCTCGCCGTCGTGCTCGCCCAGCGCGTGTTCGGCTACGACTTCCTCGGCACCGTCGCCTTCAACTCGCTCGCCCTGGGAAGCGACCCGGCGGCGGCCACGACGCCGACGACGCCGTGGGTCACGCTGCTGGCCGGAGTCCTGTCGAACTCGGAGTTCCTGACCGTCCTGGTCTCGCTCGGCTTCATCGCCTGGATCTGGATGTGGATACCCGGGATGCAGGCCTACGGCGAGCGGGCGATGATCGCGTGGGCCTTCGACCGCGTCGCGCCCGGCCCGCTCGGCAAGGTCTCCGACCGCTTCCACAGCCCCGTGATCGCGATCGCGGTCGCGACGGTCATCACGGTCGGCTTCCTCGCGCTCTTCGTCTTCACCACCTACTTCGGCACGCTCGTCCTGTTCGTGATGATCGCGCTCGGCGCATGGGCGATCGTCCTGGCCGCCGGCGTCGTGTTCCCGTACCGGCGCCCCGACATCTACGAGAAGTCGCCGATCGCCGAGCACCGGGTCCTCGGCCTGCCCCTCATGACGTTCGCGTGCGCCATCGGATTCCTCGCCGCAGTCTTCTACTTCCTCGTCCTGTTCTTCGACGACTTCGCCGCCGGCCACGACGCCGGGCGCCTGGCGGTCATGGGCGCGTGCTTCCTCGGCGGCCTCTTGTTCTTCTACGCGATGAAGGCCTACCGGCGGTCGAAGGGCATCGACGTCGATCTGGCCTTCCGCGAGATCCCGATCGAGTAGCGGCCGGTCGGGAGCTGCCATGCCCGTCGAGAACGAGCACTTCGTCGCCGAGGCGCTGCGCCTCGTCGAGGAGGCCGAGGCCGAAGGCATCCGCCTGCGCATCCTCGGTTCGCTCGCCTACCGCATCCACTGCCCGGAGAACCTCGCGCTCTTCGACGCGATGGAGCGCGCGCTGACCGACATCGACTTCGCCGCCGATCGCCGGCAGGTCAAGGAGGTCCGCGCGTTCATCGCCGAGCGCGGCTACGTGGAGGACGAGCGGATGACGGTCTCGACCGAGGGCTCGCGGTACTACTTCGAGCACCCGGAGACGGGGCTCGGCGTCGACGTCTTCTTCGACGAGCTCTACTTCTGCCACCGGATCCCTCTGCGGGAGCGGCTCGGGCTGGACTCGCCGACGATCTCCACGTGCGACCTGCTGCTCGAGAAGATGCAGATCGTCGAGCTGAACCTCAAGGACGTGAAGGACACGCTCGTCCTGCTGCTCGAGCACCCGGTCGCCGGCGAGGGGGCGGGCCCCGAGGAGATCGATGCCGACTACGTCGCCGGCCTGCTCTCCGACGACTGGGGCTTCTACCACACGGTCACGCTCAACCTGGACAAGGTGCAGCGCTTCCTGCCCGACTTCGACGCAATCGCGCCGGAGCAGGGCGAGGTGATCACGACGCGGATCGGCCGGCTGCGTCAGCGGATCGAGGCCATGGACAAGTCGCGGAAGTGGCGCATGCGCGCGAAGATCGGCCCGCGCAAGAAGTGGTACCAGGACGTCGCGGCCAAGGAGACGTCGTTCTGATGGCTGCGCTGCCGGAGCTCTCGCTGCCCGACCTGCACGGACGCGTCTGGCGGCGCGCGGATCTCGCCGGCCGGCCGGCCGTCCTCTTCTGCTTCTCGACATGGTGAACGTGCCGCGACCAGCTGCCCGTGTGGCAGCGATACTGGGACAGCCGCGGGCGGGACTTCGCCATGCTCGCCGTCGCGCAGGACGTGCGCGGTGAGGAGACCGTGCGGCCGATCGTCGAAGAGCGCGGCGTGACCTTCCCGGTCCTTCTGGACCGCGCGAGCGTTCTCGCGGCGCGGCTCGGCTTCCAGGTCGTCCCGTCCGGGTTCTTCGTGGAGCCGGACGGCACCGTGACCTACCGCCACGTCGACGACTTCGACATCGGCGACCCGCGGGTGCGCCGCAACCTCGACGCGTTCCTCGGCGGCGGCGGGGTCGAGGCACCGGGTCCGGGGAACGCCACCGACCCGAGGGCGCTCGAGCTGTTCGCCGACGGGGCGGGCGCCTACGCGGCCGGTGACGAGGCCGCCGCGGTCGCGCTCTGGCGTACGGCGCTCGAGCACGACCCGGACAACTTCCTGATCCGCTCGCAGATCTGGGCGGTCGAGCACCCGGAGCACTTCTACCCGGTCGTGGATCGCGACTGGCAGGAGCGCCGGCTCCTCGAGGAGGGCTATGACAAGCCGCTTCCGTGACCGGCCGCCGGGCGCCGCGGCCGTCATGCCCCAGGGCCTGTCGCAGGCCGAGATCGACGCGCTGCTCGAGCAGCGCCTGATCGCCAACCTCGCGTCGGTCAACCCGGACGGCAGCATCCACCTCGTCGCGATGTGGTTCCGCCGCGACGGCGACCGGATCCTGCTGCCGACGTCGCACCACACGCGCAAGGCGAAGAACCTGCGCGCCCGGCCGAGCGCGACGGTGATGATCGACCGCTCCGTCGGCGGGCTGGACCTGCGTGGCGTGGTGATCCGCGGCGCGGTCGAGCTCGTTGAGGGCGATGCCGCACGGTCGCTCAACCGCTCGATCCACGAGCGCTACGTCAGCGCCGACGCTCTGGCGCTCGAGCCGGTGGCCGCGTACCTGAACCACGGCGACGATCTGACCATCGCCGTCGCCATGGAGCGCGTGGCGACGTGGAACCTCGCCGACGGCGAGGCCGGCCGCGCGATCCGGGCGGCCGGCGGGGCGCTCCGGCTGGACGCGTGAGGAGGGAGCAGCCGTGGCCGTGGCCATGACCCGCCGCGAGCAGGCAAACGCCGAAGCGCTGACGCGCCTGCGCGACGCCGAGCCCGTGCTGATCGACGTGCGCCCCGCCGGCGAGGTCGTGCCCGGGATGGAGCCGAACATCGTGCTCACGTCCGGCGCGCCGATGCCGTGGGACCGCTACACCGGCGGCCAGCGCACCGGCGTCCTCGGCGGGGCGGTGTACGAGGGGCTCGCGCGGGACCTCGAGGACGCCGACCGCCGGCTGCGCCGCGGCGAGATCGTCGTCGACGCCTGCCAGGAGCACGACTGCATCGGCTCGCTCGCCGGCATCTATACCGCCTCGATGCCGGTGTTCGTGGTCGAGAACGCGGTCACCGGCGACCGCGCGTTCTGCAACTTCTTCGAGGGCCCGTCGCCGAAGCGGCTGAACTACGGCATCTACGACGGGGAGGTGCGCGAGTCGCTGCTCCTCGTCCAGGAGGTCATCGCGCCCGTCGTGGCGGAGGCGGTGCGCCGCTCGGAGCGCGGCATCGCGCTGCGGCCGATCATCCGCCACGCCCTCCACATGGGCGACGAGCTGCACAGCCGCAACACGGCCGCGACGCTGCTGTTCGCGCGCGAGATGTTCCCGCTGCTGCTCGACCTCGCCGAGCAGCTGCCGAGCGAGGTGCGCCGCACGTTCTCCTTCCTGGCCGACAGCGCGTACTTCTTCCTGCGCCTCTCGATGGCCGCGGCGAAGGTGACCGCGGACGCCATCCGGGGCCTCGACGCGGCGAGCACCGTGTGCGCGATGACGTTCTCGTGTCGCGAGTTCGCGCTTCGCGTCTCCGGCCTGGGCGACAGCTGGGTCACGAGCCGGCTCCCGGACATCGCCCCCAAGCTCTTCGACGGCTACACCGCCGACGACGTCGAGATCATGGGCGGCGAGAGCCTCATCAACGAGACCGTCGGTCTCGGCGGCTTCGCGCAGGCGGCGGCCTTCCCGCTGCAGGCCTACCAGGGCGGCAGCCCCGACGAGATGGTCGCGATGAACCGCGCGATGTACGACATCACGGTCGGCGAGCACCCCGAGTACACGATCCCCTACCTCCGGTTCCGCGGCGTCCCGCTCGGGATCGATGTGATGAAGGTGCTCGAGACCGGGATCACACCCGTCGCGGACATCGGCGTCGCGGGCCGTGGCGGGGGGCAGATCGGCGCGGGGGTCATGCGGATGCCGATCGAGTGCTTCGAGGCGGCCGCGGCGGCGCTGCGCGACCGCTACGGAGACGACGGCGACATGGTGAGCGACAGCGAAGGAGCATGAGATGGCGACCGAGGTCGGTTCCCGCGACCACTTCCACACCTTCGGCCGGCGCGAGGGCGAGGAGGACTTCCCCAACACGCTGATCGCCGGCATCCGGACCTTCCTCGGCGCGCGCGTCGTGCCGCCGGTCCGCGAGGAGCTCGAGGCCGCCGGGGTGCGCGCGGCCGTGCTCGGCATGCCGTGGGAGGGGACGAACACGTGCCGCCCCGGGGCGAGCTACGGCCCGCGGGCGATCCGCGACACCTCCGAGCACTACCTCTCCTACCACGGTGAGTTCCAGGTCGACCTCTTCGACACGCTGGGCCTCGCCGACTGCGGCGACGTGTCGATCGTGCCGGGGAACGCGCGGCGCACGTTCGACCGCGCCGAGCGCTGCGTCACCGAGATCTACGAGGCCGGCGCCTTCCCGATCGTCTTCGGCGGCGACGACTCGTGCCCGATCCCGGTGACCGCGGCGATGTCGCGCCTGATCGACGGGCCGATGGGCTACATCCAGATGGACTCGCACATGGACACGGCCGAGGACGTCGCCGGCGAGACGCTCAACCACGCGTGTCCGGTCAGCCGCACCGCCGAGCTGCCGAACGTCGACCCCCGCAACGTCGCCCTCGTCGGCATCAACGGTCCCCTGAACCCGCGTCAGGAGCGCGAGTACGTCGACCGGACCGGCATCGGGATGATCACGCTCTGGGACATCGACGAATGGGGCATCGACAAGACGGTCGAGCGCATCCTCGAGATCGCGTGGAACGGGACGAACGGCGTCGTCCTGCACACCGACCTCGACGTCATGGACCAGGGCTACACCTCCGGCGTGACGACCCCCGAGTGCGGCGGGCTCTCGCCGCGCGAGGTCATCAAGATGATCCGCGCGTTCGTGCGCGAGGGCGTCGAGGCCTACGTCATCACCGAGTGCTCGCCCGTCCACGACCAGGCCAACAAGGCTGCGCGCGTCGCCGTCCGCTTGGCGATGGACGCGCTCGGCGTGCGCGCGAATCCGCAGGGCACCGGGCGGGTGTAGGCGTGGATCGGGGCGCGCCGCGTGCCCGCGCGCCGGCGACGGGCCACGGCGCCGGGCCCCAGCGGACGGTGTCCCGACCCGCAAACGCGATTTCACGTGAGGAGAGGTGGTCGGGATGAGCGCGACGCGCGACCCGTCGAGCGACCGGACGATGTGGACGAGCCTGCTTCACGCGGGGCTCGCCGGGTCGTTCATGGGATTCCCGCACGTCGCGGCGGAGACGGCGGCGCTCGTTGAGGCGGGCGCCCGTGCCGCGGTGTACGGAATCCCGTTCGACGGCACGAACATCAGCCGGACCGGGGCGAACTACGGCCCACGCGGGATGCGCGACGTGTCGGTCCAGTTCCTGACCTACAACGCGATGTACGACTTCGACGTCGCCGACGCGCTGTCGCCCGTCGACTGCGGCGACTGCATGGTGATCCCGGGTGACACCGCAGGCACGTTCGCGCGCGCGCAGGCCGACCTCGAGGCGATCCTGCGCGCCGACGCCCTGCCGGTCACGCTGGGCGGCGAGCACTCGATCACGATCCCCGCCGTCCGCGCGGTCGCCTCAGTCGTCGGCAGCCCGGGCCTCGTGCTCGTCGACACCCACTTGGACACGGCGATGGACGTCGGCGGCGAACCTCTGAGCCACTGCTGCCCGGTCACGCGCGCCGTCGACGCCGGCTTCGATCCGCAGCGCATCGCGCTGGTCGCGATCTCCGGGTGGATGAACCCGCGCAGCGAGCTCGCCTTCTGCCGCGAGCACGGGATCACCGTGATCTGGCTGGAGGAGATCTGGGAGAACGGAACGGCATGGGCGGTGGACCGCGCGCTCGAGGTCGCGGGCGGCGGCACTGACGGCGTCTACCTCTCCTTCGACGTCGACAGCCTCGACGCGGCGCACGCGCCGGGCACGTGCTGTCCGACACCAGGCGGCCTGACGAGCCGGGAGGCCCTCGAGATCGTGCGGGGCGTCTCCCGCCCAGGGCTGATCGGAGTGGACGTCGTCGAGGTCGCCCCGAGCCTCGACTCGACCCCGGCCACCGCGCTGATCGGTGCGCGGCTGGCGTTGGAGGCGATGGCGTCCCACGGGGGCTGCGCGGCCGGCCCGGGCGCGAGCGGCGGCGCCGCGGCGTAGCCCGCCGGGCGAGCTGGGCTCGCCGCCTAGCCCCGGCGTCCCGCTCGTCGCAGGCTCTCGATCTCGGCCGCAGTGAGCCGCCGGTGTGCGCCGCTGGGCAGGTCGCCGAGCGCGAGCGGGCCGAACGCGACTCGGCGCAGCGCGAGGACCGGGTGGCCGATCGCCTCGCACATCTGCCGCACCTGGTGCTTGCGGCCCTCGCGGATCGTGAGCTCGATCACGTCCGGCCGCAGTCGGCGTACCCGGGCGGGCGCGGTCGGCGCGTCGTCGAGCTCGACGCCGTCGCGCAGGCGCTGCAGCGCCGGCTCGCGGACCGGCGGATCGGCCACCTTCGCGCGGTACGTCTTCGGGACCTCGTAGCGCGGATGGGTGAGGTGGTTGGCGAGCGCGCCGTCGTTCGTGAGGAGGATCAGGCCGGTCGTATCGGCGTCGAGGCGGCCGACCGGGTACAGGCGCGTCCCCGCCTCCGGCACGAGGTCGACGACCGTCGGGCGGCCGTGCGTGTCGTGCGCGGTCGAGACGACGCCGGCCGGCTTGTGCACGGCGTAGACGACGCGCCGGGCGGGCGTCGCGCGCACCGGCTCGGA
>Ga0136846_1215511_pt1 | contig 19178 bp, 18 predicted proteins | sample HopSoiMetagenom2_FD_96841 | JGI IMG/M metagenome (GOLD analysis project Ga0136846, IMG submission 96841) | Grasslands soil microbial communities from Hopland, California, USA - 2 Assembly 2016 (version 4) | ecosystem: Environmental > Terrestrial > Soil > Grasslands | place: USA: Hopland...
GACATGCACGAGGACTCTCCCGAGGACCTCGTGCACGACGTGTTCACCGAGGCACTGTGGCCGGGCCATCCGCTCGGCCGTCCGATCCTCGGGACGAAGGACCGGATCAAAGCCTCGACGCGCGCGTCGGTGCGGGGGTTCTACCGGCGCCACTATGTGCCCGGCCGCATGGTCGTGTCGGTCGCAGGCAATCTGAAGCACGACAAGCTCCTCGCGATGCTGGGCGATCGGATGGAGGTGGGCAAGCCGCTCGGTCCACGGGGCCGCTCGGCGATGACGGTCCGGTCCAACGCCCGTGCGCCAAAGCCGTCCGGGCACGACGCGCTCAAGCGGAAGCCGGTGGAGCAGGCGCACGTCGTGCTCGGCACGAACGGACTCCCGCGCACCGCGCCGGAGCGATTCCCATTCCTGATCGTGAACACCGTGCTCGGCGGTGGGATGTCGTCGCGACTCTTCCAGGAGATCCGCGAGAAGCGCGGCCTTGCCTACACCGCGTACAGCTATCACTCGCAGTACACCGAGGCGGGCGTGTTCAGCGCCTACGCGGGCACGACACCAGCCAAGGCCGACGAGGTGATCCGCTTGATGCGGCACGAGATCGACGACGTCCGAGACGGTGGGATCACGTCCGAGGAGTTCGACCGCGCGAAGCGCCACGTGATTGGCTCGACGGTGCTTTCGCTCGAGGACCCCGGGAGCCGGATGTCGCGCCTGGGCAAGTCGGAGGTCGCTCATGGCGAGATCCTCACGCTCGACGAGACGCTCGCGCGCGTGCGCGCGGTGACGCTCGAGGACGCGAACCGGATCGCCGAGCGGCTACTGTCGCAGCCCATGACGCTCGCGGTGGTGGGGCCCAAGAGCATGAAGGGGTTGCGCGGGGTCCACGCGTGATCCGGATCGGCGTCCTCGGGGCCGCCGGGCGGATGGGTCGTGAGGTGCTCCGCGCCGTCGTATCCGCCGACGATCTCGACCTCGTCGCGGCGGTCGACCCGGAGCACGTCGGGCAGGAGGTGGAGGGCGTCGCGATCGCTCCGACGATCGACGCGCTCGCCGATGCCGACGTGGCGGTCGACTTCACGCATCCGTCGGCCGTGATGGGCAACATCCGATGGTGCCTCGAGCACGGCGTGCACGCGGTGGTCGGGACGACCGGGCTCTCGGAGCACGACCTCGGCGACATCCGGGCGCTCGCCGAGCGAGGCGACGCGAACTGCGTCGTCGCCCCGAACTTCGCGCTCGGCGCAGTGTTGCTCCTTCGGTTCGCGGCCGAGGCCGCGCGCTTCTTCGACGCGGCCGAGGTGATCGAGCTCCATCACGACGGGAAGGTCGACGCCCCGAGCGGCACCGCCTTGGCGACCGCTCGCGCGATCGACACGGCACGCGCAGGCGCCTGGTCGGCGCCCGAGGTGATCGGCAGCGATCCGAGCGCGCGCGGCGCCGACGTCGACGGGGTGCGCGTGCACGCCGTCCGGTTGCCGGGTCTCGTCGCCCATGAAGAGGTGTTGTTCGGGGGGCCGGGGCAGGTGCTCACCCTCCGACACGACGCGCTGGACCGCCAGGCGTTCATGCCGGGGGTTCTGTTGGCGGTGCGCGGCGTCGCGGCACGGCCCGGCCTCACCGTCGGACTCGACGCGCTGCTCGACTGAGGCCTCGCGTCCGGCCGATAGGCTGGCGCGATGACCGACCTCTTCTTCCGCGCGATCGTTCCCGACGAGGTCGACGACTTCTTCGCCTCGCTGGCGATCGCGTTCTCCGATCCGCGGCCCGACGCCGAGGAGGTCGAGACCGACAAGAAGGTGATCGAGGTCGACCGCACCTTCGCTGCGTTCGACGGCGATCGCATCGTCGGATGCGCGGGCGTGTACTCGCAACGGATGGTCGTGGCGGGCGGCGCGCGCGTGCCGACCGCTGGCGTGACGATGGTCGGCGTGCTGCCCACGCACCGCCGGCGCGGGATCCTCCGCGAACTGATGGGGATGATGCTCGACCAGGCGGCCGAGCGCGGCGAGCCGATGGCGTCGCTGTTCGCATCGCAGGGCGCGATCTACGGCCGCTTCGGATTCGGGCACGCGGCTCACCACCTGGAATTCGACGTCGCGCTCGATCACCTCACGTGGGCGGACGCGAGCGAGCCGATCGGACGGATCGTGCTCCATCCGCGGCGAGAGGCGCTCCCGATCATGCGTCGGATCTACGACCGCGCGATCGAAGGCCGGCCGGGCGCCCTCGAGGTGGACGACCGCTGGATGGACGTCGGGTTCTGGGAGTCCAAGAAGGACGACGAGCGGGTGTTCTACGCGGTCCATGAGGACGACGCAGGCACCCCCGACGCGTTCGCGATGTATGGGATCAAGCACGAGTGGCCGCGGGGGCTCCCCAGCTCCGAGGCGAAGGTCAAGCGGTTCGTCGCCACGACACCGGAGAGCCACGTCGCGATGTGGCGGTACGTGTGTTCGATCGACCTGATGGCGAGGGTGAAAGCCGATCTCCGGCCGGTCGACGAGCCGCTGCAGTGGCTCGTCGAGGAACCACGAGCGCTTCGGCCGCTCCTGGAGGACGGGCTGTTCCTGCGGCCCGTCGATGTCGCCGCGGCCTGGTCGGCGCGGGGCTACATCGGCAGCGGGTCGCTCGTGATCGAGGTCGACGATGCCTTCCGCCCCGAGGCGGCCGGGACGTTCGCGCTCGAGGTAACCGACGGCGTCGGGGTGTGTACGCGCACCGATCGCACGCCCGATCTGCGGTGCACAACCAACGCGGTTGGATCCACCTACGTCGGCGGCGTGACGTGGACGACGCTCGCCGGCGCGAACCGCGTGCACGAGCTGACGCCCGGCGCGCTGGCGCGGGCAGACGGATTGTTCCGCTCCGACCGGGCGCCGTGGCCGGTCTTCTACTTCTGAGACTGCCCGTGCTCAGCCGCGCACGGGCAGCCGAAGCTCCTCCACGGTGATCGTTCGGTCGTCGTCGCGAGTGATGAGCAGCCCCTCGCACTCGCGCATCGGCTCCACGGTCCGGGCCGTGAGTCCAGCGGCGGCCCGCTCCACGAGGGGCGTGTGGCTGATCGCGAGGCCGATCCCGTCGTCGGGGACCTGATCGAGCAGCGCGCGGATCCCCGCCGCCATCCCTTCCGGCGAGCCGCCGCTCGCATCCTGACCGGCAAGCCCCGGGATCACGGCGTGGTCCGGCGGCAACTGCTGGCCCGCGCCCCGGAGGATCCAGGCCGCGGTCTCGGCGGCGCGGGCGGCGGGGGAGACGAAGATGGCGTCGTAGCGAACGCCGCGGTCGCGCCCGACGTCCTCGGCCATCGCCCGGCCGCGTTCGGAAAGCGTGTCGCGCTCGCCGTCACGAGGCGCGTGTCGTCGAAGCTCCAGCTGCTTCATCGCCCTCCGACCCAACGTGTGACGATCCGGTGCCCTCCCGAGGCGGCGCCGAGGGGCTCGCGTATCATGCCGCATCCATGCGTGCCCGATGCCTGCCCGTCCTCCTCGTTCCGATCGCGCTGGGCGCGGCCGTGGCCTGCACGAACAGCGGCTCGAGCGATACGACGGCGACCTCGGCCTCGCCCGTCAGCGCCCCGCCGACCGACACGACCGAAGTATCGATCGTGCCGGGGGAGTGGACCTACGAGTACCTCGGCGTCAAGGCGACCTTCGACTGGAAGGAGGGCGCTCCGGCGACGCTGCACGTGAAGAACGGCAGCGAGAAGCCGGTCGGCGCGCCCGCCGTGTACATCGTGACCAAGGACCAGCGGCACGTTGACGGGAAGGCGGACGGCAGCTCCCCGCTCGACCCCGGCCAGTCCGGTGATTACACGGTCACGTTCCCCGGGGGCCTGACCCCGACCGACCTCGGGCTCGTCGTGCTCACGCTGGGCGACGTCGATTGGGGAGCACTTGGCCCCAAGGTCATCCAGCACTAGAAGCGGTTCGGTTGCCGGTACGAACGCCGCCTGCTTAGCGTGGCCGCCATGACGCTTCGCCGGCTGTCGATCCGATCGCTCGCCTTCGCAGCCGCCCTGGTCGTGGCGGTGCAGTTGGCGACCCCAACGGCCGCGCACGCGGCGGTGGTGTCGACCCTGACGCTCAACGCCAGCCCGAACGCGGCCAAGATCGGTGACCATATCGACCTGTCGGGCCAGCTGACGTTCGAAGACATGTCGTCGAGCGCCGGCCACACGATCACCCTCACCCGGGACGACGCCGCCGGCACCCACGCGCTTCCGGACGCGACGACTGGCAGCGACGGCACGTACTCGGCGAACGATGTCGTCGACGTCGGGGGCTCCGTTACCTACCACGCCTCATTCGCTGGCGACTCGACGTACGATCAAGCGCAGGCGAGCGACACGATCACTGTCGCGAAACTCGCCTCTCATCTCTCGCTGGCCACCGGCGCGCGGGCCGTGACGTTCGGCGCGTCGGTGCATCTGACCGCTCACCTCGGCCGGGGCACCGAGTCGCGCGTCGTCGAGATCTACGCGAAGCCCGACGGGGGCAACGAGAAGCTGATCCGCAAGGCGAAGGTCGATCGTCATCGCGATCTCCACGCGACGTTCGGCCCTTCCAAGGACACGACGTTCACCGCGCGATACGAAGGCGACCTCGCGCACCGCAGAGCGCACGACGGCGCATCGACGCGCGTCCGGGTCATCGTTCGGGCCGAGCTCACCAAGGCCGTGGGCAGATCCGGCAGGTACCACCTGTATCGCCGCGGCACCCGCGCCCCATGCATCGCACGCGTGGCGCCGAACCACAAGGGGTTCGCGGTCCACGCGACCCTGCAGATGTTCACTCACGGAAGCTGGCGGCGATCGGCGAGGAAGCCGTTCCGGTTGAACGCCTCGAGCGTGACAGGGTTCGCGATCCGCGGAACCGCCAATGTCAACTTCCGCGTCCACGTGACGCTGCCGACGCATCGCGACCACCTCGGCGACACGTCGCCGTGGCTGTACCTCCGGTTCCGGTAGCTCGCCCTCAGCGGCTGACGGGCTCGCCCTCGCCGGCTTGGCGGCGCGCGAGCACGAACAGCAGGTCGCTCAGCCGGTTCAGGTAGATCCGTACCGTGGGGTTCGGCGCGCGGTCGGCCCGCTCCAATGCGACCACCGCGCGCTCGGCGCGACGAACGATCGCCCGCGCCAGATCGACCGCGGCGCTCGCCGGGTTCGCGCCGGGCACGATGAATACCTGCGGCAAGGGGCGCTCCCCGACGAACGCATCGATCCGTGCCTCGAGGGCGGCAACCATGTCGTCGGTGACGAGTGAGACGCCGGCCTCGAGCCGATCGCGCTCGTCGGGATTCGTCGCCAGATCGGCCCCGACCACGAACAGATCGCGCTGCAACGCGAGCACCTCGGTCGCGATCTCGTCGTCGTGGGTCAGGGCTCGCGCGAGGCCCAGCGCGGCGACGGCCTCGTCGGTTGTGCCGTACGCGTCCGTGACGAGATCGTCCTTGCCGACGCGGCCGCCGAACAACAGGCCGGTCGTGCCGTCGTCGCCGGTCTTCGTGTAGATGCGCGGCATGGGCGGCTAGCATAGGGCCCGTCCGGCGCCCCCCTCGTGGCGGCGCGCCGGGGAAGGAGGCTTCCTCACTATGACCGGCACCTTCGGTTCCCTCGTCACCGCGATGGTCACGCCGTTCCGGGCCGATCACGGGTTGGACCTCGACCGCGCGCAGGAGCTCGCGAGCTGGCTCGTCGCCAACGGGTCCGATGCCGTGGTCGCGGCCGGATCGACCGGCGAGTCGCCGACGCTCACGCACGCCGAGAAGATCGACCTGTTCCGCGCCGTCGCGGAGGCCGTGCACGGGCAGGGCAAGATGATCGCCGGCGTCGGCACCTACTCGACGGCGGAGACGTTGGAGCTCGCCGAGGCTGCAGCGGGTGTCGGCGCCGACGGGCTCCTCGTCGTCACGCCGTACTACAACAAGCCCCCGCAGCGCGGGCTCATGGCGCACTTCACGGCCGTCGCCGACGCCACCGACGTCCCGGTGATCCTGTACAACATCCCGGGTCGCACGGCGCTGCGGATCGAGGACGAAACGCTGCTCGAGCTCGCGAGCCATCGAAACATCGTCGGCGTGAAGGACTCGACGGGCGATTTCCAGTCGGTGTCGCGCCTGATCGCGCGGTCGCCGGACGGGTTCGAGATCTACTCGGGCGACGACTGGGCGGCGTTCGGCTACGCGTGCCTCGGCGCGGTCGGCGTCGTGAGCGTCGCGGGACACCTGGTCGGAAGCCAGATCCATCAGATGCTCGACCTGATCTCATCGGGCGACGTGCCGGCCGCCCGCAAGATCCACGAGGAGCTCACCCCGCTGTTCAACGCGCTGTTCATCACGTCCAACCCGATCCCGGTGAAGGCCGCGCTCGAGATGCTCGGCCGGAGCGCCGGCCCGACGCGACTCCCGCTCGTGCCGGCGACGGCAGCGGAATCGGCCCGGGTCCGGGCCGCGCTCGAGGACGCAGGGCTCCTTGCCTGAGCCGAGCTGCAGGCTCGTCTTCCTCGGCGGCGTCGGGGAGGTCGGCCGCAACATGGCGTGCCTCGAGGTCGACGGCCGCCTGCTGATCATCGACGTCGGCCTGTCGTTCCCCTCGGCGGAGATGCCCGGGATTGATCTCGTGCTGCCCGACATGGAGTTCGTGCGCGACCGCGCCGACACCGTGGCCGCCATCGTGCTGACGCATGGGCACGAAGATCACGTGGGCGCCCTGCCGTATCTGTTGCGTGAGCTCGACCGGCCGGTGCCGGTGATCGGGTCGGCGTTCACGCTCGAGCTCCTACAAGGCAAGCTCGAGGAGCACAACGTCACCGGTCTGGCGGACCGGATCGTCGCCGAGCCGGGCGGCGCCCTGGAGATCGACGGGTTCTCGATGCGGTTCCTGCACGTGACGCACTCGATCCCCGACGGGTTGGCGGTCGCCGTCGACACGCCGTCGGGCACGGTGCTGCACACGGGCGACTTCAAGCTCGACCCGACGCCGATCGACGGGTTCGCGACGGACCTGCACGGCTTCGCCGAGGAAGCGGGGCGCGGCGTGCACGTGCTGCTGTCCGACTCGACCAACGCCGAGGAGCCGGGCCACAGCATGAGCGAACGGAGCGTCGGTCCGATCCTGCGCGATATCGTGTCGAACGCGCCGGGCATCGTGGTGGCGGCGTGCTTCTCGAGCCACGTCCATCGGATCCAGCAGATCGTGGACGCGGCGATCGCCGACGGCCGGGTCGTCACCTTCCTGGGACGCTCGATGCAGAACTCGGTCGCGGCCGCGCGCCGGCTCGACATCCTGCGTCTGGACGACCGCGATGTGATCGACATCTCGGAGGTCGACGCGCTCGACCCGGGGCGGGTCGTGATCATCTGCACCGGCAGCCAGGGCGAGCCGTACTCGGCGCTCAGTCTGATGGCCGCGCGCGAGCACAAGTGGGTCAAGCTCTCCGAAGGCGACACGGTGGTCCTGTCCTCGAGCTTGATCCCGGGGAACGAGCCGGCGATCCATCGCGTCGTCGACGCGCTCTATCGAAGCGGGGCCGACGTGTTCCACATGCCGTCCGACCCGGTGCACGCGAGCGGCCACGCGGCCCAGGAGGAGCTGCGCCTGCTCCTGTCGCTCGTACGACCCCGGTGGTTCATCCCGGTGCACGGCGAGCGACGGCATCTGCAGCACCACGCGCGCCTGGCCGAGGAGGTCGGCATCCCGCGCTCGAACATCTTGATCTGCGAGGACGGCGACGTGATCGAGATCGGCGAGCGGGTCGTGAAGGGTGAGCGCGTTCGCGCCGGCATGACGTTCGTCGACGGCCTCGGCATCGGCGATATCGGCGGCGAGGTGCTCCGCGACCGGCGCAAGCTCGCCGGGGACGGTGTCGTGGTCGTCGTCGTGACCGTCGACGCGCAGTCCGGCGAGCTCGTCGGCGGTCCCGACGTCGTGAACCGCGGGTTCGTCCACGAGGAGACCTCCGGCGACATCCTCGAGGAGGCTCGGCGACGGGTGGTCGCGGCGTTCGAGGAGTCGGCCGACGCACACGTCACCGACCCGTCTGCCTTGCAGCAGAACATCAGGCGTGTTCTGAAGCGCTACTTCGTGGACGTCACCCAGCGTAAGCCGGTGATCCTGCCCGTCATCATGGAAGCCTGATCCGGCGGGTTGCTTGCAGCCGCTCCCTGACGCGTCAGACTGACCTCCCCATGGCCACGAAGACTTCCCCCTCGCGGCGTTCCAGTCGCGCGTCCACCAAGCGCCGCAGCACATCCTCGCGCAAGCGGCCCGCGCGCCGCCCGGCGAAGAAGAAGGCGCCGCCCAAGACCCCCGTCCATCAGATCCTGTCGCCGCATGCGCGCGACGCACTGGGCATCTTCCTGTGCGTCCTCGCGCTCGTTGCGGTCCTCGGCCTGTGGTTCGACGCGGCCGGGCCGGTGGGGGACTTCCTCGGGTGGGCCTTCCGCGGCGCCTGGGGCGTGGCCGCGATCACCTTCCCGCTGATCGGCATCTATTGGGGCATCCTGCTGCTGCGCGACACCGCGCGCGAGGAACGCGTCCGCATGTTCATCGGGTTCTCGGTCCTCGGACTCGGGATCCTCGGGCTGCTGTCGTTGCTCGGCGGCAACCCGTCCGCGACCGCCGGCTACGACGCGGTCGCGCATGCCGGTGGCGTGGTCGGGGCCCTGGTCGCGCATCCGTTGTCCAACGTGATCTCGCCGATCGGGGCTGCGATCGTGTGCCTCGGGTTCGCGATGCTCGGCGCCCTGATCTTCACCGGCACGCCGATCGCGACCGTGTGGGCGGGCCTCCGCGACTTCTTCACGGCGGCCGACGTCGAGGAAGTCACCGTCGAGCCGGACGACGAACCGGCACAGATCGGGTTCGACGCCGCGCCGGCCGCGGCGCCCGCGCCCAAGAAGGAACGGCTCAAGCACATCAAGGAAGCGTTCGGGCTGGTGGTGCCCGAGGACGGCGACGTGGTGCACGTGCCCGAGGCGGCGTGGGACCAGCCGGACGACGAGGAACCCGCGCTCGACGCGGACGAGCAGGACGAGGCCTACGACCTCGACGAGGAAGAGAGAGTCGCGCCGGGGCAGCGTCCCACGGCCGCCGCTCCGAGCGACGGCTCGTACCAGCTTCCGCCGTTGGACCTGCTTCGCGAGGCGCCGCCGTCCAACGCGGACCACACCGATCAGATCCAGATGCAGGAGGCGCTCGAGCGCACGCTTCGCACCTTCGGCGTCGACGCCCACGTCACGGGGGCGCATCGGGGCCCGACCGTCACGATGTACGAAGTGGAGGTCGCGGCCGGCACCAAGGTGAACAAGGTGCTGGCGCTGTCCAGCGACATCGCGTACGCGCTGGCGACACCCGACGTCCGGATCCAGGCGCCGATCCCGGGCAAGTCCGCGATCGGCATCGAGGTGCCGAACAAGCACCGCGACTTCGTCATGCTCGGCGACATCCTGCGCTCGCCCGCCGCGCGCGAGGCGACGCATCCGCTGGAGGTCGCCCTCGGCAAGGACGTCCACGGCCGAGCGCGAATGGTCAACCTCGCCGACATGCCGCATGTCCTGATCGCCGGCGCGACCGGCGCGGGCAAGTCGAGCCTCGTGAACTCGTTCATCACGTCGCTGCTCGCCCGCACGTCGCCGGACGACGTCCGGCTCGTGCTGGTCGATCCCAAGCGCGTCGAGCTCAGCCACTTCGCCGAGGTGCCGCATCTGTTGTCGCCCGTGATCGTGCATCCGAAGCGCGCCGCCGAGGCGCTGCAGTGGATCGTCCGGGAGATGGAGCATCGCTACGAGATGCTCGCGACCGTCGGCGTTCGCGACATCGACGGCTACGAGGAGGGCGTGCGCAACGGAAGCCTCCGCATCCCACCCGGCATGGAGCACCAGTACGAGCACATGCCGTTCATCGTGGTCGTGATCGACGAGCTGGCCGACCTGATGATGGTCGCGCCCCGTGACGTCGAGGACGCGATCTGTCGCATCGCGCAGATGGCGCGCGCCGTCGGCATCCACCTCGTCGTCGCGACGCAGCGCCCGAGCGTCGACGTCGTGACCGGTCTGATCAAGGCCAACATCCCGTCGCGCATCGCGTTGATGACGTCGTCGCAGGCCGACTCGCGCGTCGTGCTCGACATGAACGGCGCCGAGAAGCTCGTCGGGCACGGCGACATGCTCTTCGCGCCGGCCTCGGCGTCCAAGCCGGTCCGTCTGCAAGGCGCCTGGGTCACGGAGCAGGAGATCCAGGGCATCACGGACTTCATCCGGGGTCAGCGCGAGGTGTCCTACGACCACACGGCCGAGGGCATGGGCCTGCCGCCGACGCAGGCCGAGTTGAGCGGCGGCGGCGGTGGGCTCGGCAGCGACGACGACCTCCTGGAGCAGGCGGCCGATCTCGTGATCCGCTCGCAGCTCGGGTCGACCTCGATGCTGCAACGCAAGCTCAAGGTCGGGTTCGCTCGAGCGGGCCGTCTGATGGACCTCTTGGAGGAACAGGGGATCGTGGGCCCGTCGCTCGGCTCCAAGGCGCGTGACGTGCTCGTCACGCCCGAGGAATGGGAAGAGCGCCGCAGCGCCTGACCGCTACAGCGCCCCGACGCGACGGGCGACCTGGAACATCGTGTCGGCGTGTTGCTGCGGATCGATCATGATCGAGCCCGCCGCCCCGACCTGCGCCTGCCAGTACCGGTAGATCTGCTCGTGCGTCCATCCGCGAGCCAACGCGCTCCGGAGGTTGCGAACCATCTCCGACCCCGGCCAGATCGACTCGGGGGCGACCAAGAACCCGCCCCGCGTGCCGTCGATCGAGAGCCAGAAGGCGCCGATCGAACCCCACGTCTCGTCGTCGCGCGCGCCCGAGATCAACAGGAACCGGACGGGTCCCTCGGCCAGCGCGTCGGGCGCCAAGATCCGGTCGCGCAGCGCGGCGAGCGGTGACTCGTCATGGTGCAGCTCTTCATCACGTGCTCGCACGCGCCCCCCCGGCTCGAACGTGTCTACAACCGCGATGCTACGGGTCGCACGCCCCCCGCCGCACCTTGCGGACGGCTCGATTCACCGCTCGCGAGGTCGTGCCTCAGGCCTAGGCCCTGCGCCCTGAGGGCGTCCTACAGCGAGCCGCGCGACGGCTTCGTCCTCGACGATCTCGCCGGTCTCACGGAACCCGAGCGACGCATAGAGGTTGCCTGCGACGGTGTTCGCCGGCAGATACGTCAGCACGATCTCGCGGCACTCGGGCTTCGCACGGAGAGCCTCGATCAGCGCGGTCAGGGCCGCCCGTCCGTAGCCACGCCGCTGGAATCGTTGGTCGATCTGGAACCCGCCGATCCAGTAGCTACCGTCGTCGGCGTCGCGCGCCCACATGACGAAGCCGACGAGCTCCCCGTCGGCGCGGATCGCGACCGGTTGCCAGTGCATCTCGAGCAGGCACCGCACGAGGTACCGGGCGACCTCGCCGACGTTGTTGCGCTGGTCTGGCGCCACCCGGAGCTCGAGGAGCGCGCGTCGGTCCTCGGCGGTCACGTCGTGCAACGTCACGGCGCCGTGCGCGCCGAACACCGGTGGCCCGGGTTCGCGCAAGCGGACGTACCCGACGTGGTCGCGCCAGTCACCGTCCAGGAAGAGGTACCGCGGCGATCGCGCCCGTGGCTCGAACCCGAGCGAGCGGATCAACCGGACCGACGCGATGTTCTCCGGCCGGACGTTGGCCTCGAGCCGGTGGAGATCCAGGTGCTCGAACGCATAGCGGACGACGAGCTCGAGTCCCTCTCGGAGATAGCCCTTGCGCGCGAGCGGCGTGAACGCGTAGTAGCCGAGGAACCCGCTCTGGAACGCGCCGCGCACGATCGCCGAGACGTTCGCGACCCCCGCGATCGCGTCATCGGCCGTACGAGAGATCAGGAAGCCCGCCTGATCCGACCGCCGAGACCGCCGGACGTAGGCCTCGAACGCCTCGGGCGTGTCGGGCGCTTGGACCCACGGCCCGTGCAGACCCCGCGACCGGCGAGCGGCGGCCACGAACGCCACCGAGTCGTCTCTGCCGGGATGCCGGATCCAGGCGTGGTCGCCTCGCGCGAGCGCGCGGGTCATCGCGGGGCGCCGGCGCGCGCGAAAGCCTCGTCGATCACGCGCTCGGCCGCCGCCAGGTTCTCGAACCCGTCGGTCTTGACCGCGTGTCCCTCGAGGTCCTTGTAGACCTGGAAGAAGTGCTCGATCTCGTCGAGGATCGGCTGCGGGATGCCCTCGAGTCCGTCGATGTGGGACCACATCGGGTCGCGCAGCGGCACGCACAGCACCTTCTCGTCCTCGCCCTTCTCGTCGGTCATCCGGAACATGCCGATCGGCCGGACGCGGATGCGGCAGCCGGGGAACGTCGGCTCGCCGACGAACACGAGGGCGTCGAGCGGATCGCCGTCGCCGCCGAGCGTCCCGTCGATGAACCCGTAATCCGCCGGGTATTGCATCGAGGTGAACAGCATCCGGTCGAGGTAGATCGAGCCGCTGTCGTGGTCGAGCTCGTACTTGTTGCGCGAGCCCTTCGGGATCTCGACCACGACCGTCAGAACGTCCGCCACCCGCGGAGTGTAGCCACGACAAGATCGGCCGGAGCCCGGGGTAGCATGGCTCGACATGGCCGGCACCATCGGAGTGGGAGCAGCGCTTCGTCGTGCCCGCGAGATCCGGGGGATCACCCTCGACCAGGCCGCCCGCGACACGAAGCTCCGCCCCGAGCAGCTCGAGGCGCTCGAGGGCGAAGCGTTCGGGGACCTCGGCGACGCGGTGTACGCGCGCGCGATGCTGCGCACCTACGCGCAATACCTCGGGCTGAAACCCGACCGTGTGCTGTCCGTCTATACGAAGCACGGCGAAGAGGTCGCGCCGCCGGAGCCGCCGGGCAAGCTCGGCCGCGTCGAGCGCGGCCTCGCGGCCAGCCGCGTGCGCGACAACCAGAAGTTCCTGCTGGTGGCGGCGGCCGTCGTCCTCGTCGCGCTGATCGGGTTCGGGCTGGTGTCGCGCGATGGGGCACCGCCGGCCGGTGCGATCACGACGCCGACGTTCGTGCCGGCGTCCGGCGCGTCGTCGCCGGCGCCGGGCGTCGACGTCGTGGTCACGGCCACGGCGCCCGTGCAGGTCTCCGCGGTGGTCGACGGCGCCGCCCAGGACCCGACGGCCCTTCGACCCGGCGAGTCGATGTCGCTCATCGCCGCCGAGGAACTGCAGGTCTCGGTCGACGACGGCGGCGCCATCCAGCTCGTCGTCGACGGGCACGACGCGGGCACGCCCGGCCGCGACGGGAGGCCGTGGTCGGCAACGTACGCACCGGGGGCGGCAACGTGAGCGACGCGACGCCCAGGCACGATCCGTTCGGGTTCGGCTGGCCGAACGTGATCTCGGTCGTGCGGATCGCCTTGATCCCCGCCGTGGTCTTGCTGATCGTCCGGGACACCGACCCGGCGCGATGGTGCGCCGCCGCGATCTTCGTCGTCGGGGCGGCGAGCGACTTCCTCGACGGGTACCTCGCACGTCGCCACGCGATGACGACGGCTACCGGCGCGTGGCTCGACCCACTGTCGGACAAGCTCTTGGTCGCGGTCCCCGCGGTCGTGTTGTCGCTCCGCGGCGAGTTCCCGTGGTGGGCGACGCTGGTGATCGTGGCACGCGAGGTCGCCGTGACGTGGCTGCGGTGGCGGCTGGACCAGCGCGGCGGCGTGTCGATGCCGGCCTCCCGCGTCGCGAAGCTCAAGACCGTCTCGCAGCTCACCGCCGTCGGCATGGCGATCGCGCCGCTGCCGGCGTCATGGGACGGCATCGTCCTGGCCGTCACGATCGTGGCGGTGGTCCTGACCGTCTATTCCGGCCTCGAATACTTCTTCACCACCCGGCACCGGGTGGCCGCCTCGTGAGGGCGGAGATCGTCGCGGTCGGCACGGAGCTGTTACTCGGCCAGATCGCCGACACGAACGCGCGCTGGATGTCCGAGGAGCTCGCCGGCGCGGGTATCGACGTCACGAACCACCAGGCGGTGGGCGACAACCTCGAGCGGATCGTCGAGGCGCTCCGTCTCGCCGCCTCGCGCGCCGACGTCGTGCTCGTCTGCGGCGGGCTCGGGCCGACCGAGGACGACATCACCCGCGACGCGATCGCCGCGTTCGCCGGCGTCCCCCTCGTGTTCCACGCGGAGCTCGAGACGATGCTCCGCGAGAAGTTCCGGCGGTGGTCGGCGATCGGCGCGATGCCCAACAGCAACCTCCGTCAGGCGTCGGTGCCCGAGGGGGCGGACTGGATCGTGCCCGACCGTGGGACCGCGCCGGGCCTGGCCCTGCGGATCAACGGCACCCGCCTGTACGCCGTGCCCGGGGTGCCCGACGAGATGCGGGAGATGATCGGCGGGACGATCCTGCCGGAGCTCCACGCGCTCGCCGGCGGCGACACGATCGTGTCGCGGATCCTCCGGATCGCGGGGATGGGGGAGTCCGCGGTCGCCGAGCGGCTGGCCGACCTGTTCTCCTCATCGACCAACCCGACCATCGCGTACCTGGCCTCGATGGGCGAGGTCAAGGTCCGGGTGACGGCGAAGGCGCGATCGCGGGCCGACGCCGAGGCGCTGGCCGAACCCATGGTCGCCGAGGTACGCGCACGGCTCGGCGACGTCGTGTTCACCGCGGAGGACGAGACGCTCGAAGAGGCGGTGCTGCGGCTCCTCGGCTCGAACGGGCGAACGCTCGCGTGCGCGGAATCGCTCACCGGGGGTGGCGTCGGCGCGCGGCTCACCGCGGTGTCGGGGGCGTCGGCTTCGTTCGTGGGCTCGGCGGTCGTGTACACCGCCGAGGCGAAGGGACGCGTGCTGGGCGTCCCCGAGGATGTGCTGGCCGGCGGCACCGTCACCGAGGCGTGCGCCCTGGCGATGGCGACCGGCGCCCGCGACCTCTACGGCGTGGACATCGCGCTCGCGCTGACCGGTGCCGCTGGGCCCGAGCCTCACGACGGCGCCGCGCCCGGGACGGTCTGGGTCGCGATCGCGGATGCGAGCGGGTTCACGCACGCGCGCGGGTTCGTCTCGCGCGGGGAGCGGGACCGCGTCCGCCGATGGGCCGAGCAGGCCGGCCTCGACCTCGTGCGGCGCCACCTCGAGGGCGTCCGGCTGCCGGGCACGTCCCTCCCGGAGTGAGCGAGCGCCCGAAGGTTCGGCTCTTCGCGGCGGTGGAGCTGCCGTCCGACATCCGGACGGCGATCGAGGTGGCGACCGCGCCGCTCCGCACGGCGATCCCGGGCTTCCGCTGGGTGCCGCAGGAGAACCTCCACCTGACGCTCGTGTTCGTCGGATGGGTTCGGGACGACGAGGTCGAACCGGTCCGCGCCGCGCTCGAAACCGCGGTCGCCCCCGCCGCGCCGTTCACGGCGCGGCTCGGCGGCGCGGGGCGGTTCCCCGAACGAGGTAAGGCGCGGGTGCTGTGGGTGGGGTTCACCGCGGGCGCCGAGGCGCTGGCCGACGTCGCGGAGCGAGCCCGCACCGGCGTCGCCGATCGCGTGACGGATGCGCGGCCGTTCCGGCCGCACATCACGGTCGCGCGAGCCAAACCGCCGGCCCGCGTCGCGGCCCGCGCGCTCGACATCGCTCCGGTGGATCGCGACGTCACGGTCGAGGCCGTCACGCTGTTCCGCAGCCATCTCCGGTCGCCACATCCCCGGTACGAGCCGATCGCCCATCTCGGGCTGCGGGGCGGGTCGGCCGACGGATAGGATGCGCCTTCGAGCGGCCGACCGACGGCCATAGGAATGGGAGGGCACGGGCGTGGCGACGGTCCAGACGGCCCCGGGGTTCGTCCGGCAAGACGGCAAGGAGAAGGTCACCGGCACCGGACGGTACACGGCCGACCTCAGCCTCACCGGCATGGCGTACGCGAAGTTCCGCTACGCCGATCACTCTCACGCCAAGATCCTGAAGATCGACACCGCCAAGGCACGGGCCGTGCCGGGCGTCGTCGCGATCGTCACGCAGGCCGATCTGCCCGACGTGCGGTTCGGTGGATTCGTGCAGGACCGGCACCTGTTCGCCAAGGACGTCGTCCGGTTCGAGGGCGAGATCATCGCCGGCGTCGCCGCCCTGACGGAGGAGATCGCGGCTGAGGCGGCTCGCATGATCGACGTCGAGTACGAGCCGCTGCCCGTCATCTCCGACTTCGTCGAGGCGATGTCGCCCGGCGCACCCCTCGTGCACGAAGGGCTCGCCGACTACGACAAGGACGACAACATCGTCGCCAACGGGAACACGATGGCGTACCACACCATCGTGAAGGGCGACGCCGACGCCGCGATGGACGGCGCCGAGGTCGTCGTGAAGAGCCGCTACCGGTCGGACGCCTCGCAAGGCGTGCCGATCGAGCCGCGTGCGGTCGTCGCGCAGTGGCAGGGCGACAAGGTCACGATCTGGTCCTCGACGCAGGTGCCGTACGCCGCGCGCGCGGGCGTCGCACAGACCCTCGAGCTTCCCGAGGCCGACGTCCGCATCATCGTCCCGTTGCTCGGCGGCGGCTTCGGTGCGAAGTGCGACCTGCACTTCGAGGGGCAGGTCGCCGCGATGGCGCGCGCCGCGCATCGACCCGTGCGCCTCGTCTTCTCACGCGAGGAGGAGTTCAAGGCGATCGCGCAACGTCGCGAGGGCATCTCGATGGAATTCGAGACCGCCGTGACCGGCGAGGGTAAGCTCGTCGCCCGACGGTCGACGCTGATCCTCGACAAGGGCGCCTACTGCGGCGAGGGCGGCTTCCTCGGACAGATGGCGGCGATGCATGCGTGCGGCCCGTACCAGATCGACGCCATCAAGGTCGAGGCGCATCTCAACTACACGAACAACCAGCCGTCGGGCTCGGTGCGTGCACCGACGGCACCGCAGGTCTGTTGGGGACTCGAACAGCACATGGACGAGGTCGCGGCCGCGATCGGCATGGACCCGGTCGAGCTCCGGCGCCGGACGTTGATCGAGGAGGGTGCCGAGGGTCCGACCCGGCAGATCTTCGAGAAGGTCGGCGTCAAGGACACCCTCGAGAAGGCCGTCGAGATGATCGACTACGGCCGCGAGCTCCCCGACGACGAGGCGATCGGCGTCGCGATCGGCTGGTGGCCGTGCATGCCGGCGCCCTCGGGCGCATACGTCCAGATGAACGGCGACGGCAGCGCGACGATCGTCACCGGCGCGCAGGAGAACGGAAGCGGCGCCGTGATGGCGATGCCGATCTTCGTCGCGCAAGAGCTCGGCATCGACCCGGACGACGTGTCGGTCATCTATCAGGACACCGACGTGGCGCCGTGGGATATGGGCTCGTGCGGCTCGCAGACGACGTTCAACAGCGGACGCGCGATCCTCGCGGCCGCACAAGAGGTGCGCGAGCAGCTGCTCGACACCGCCGCGGAGCAGCTCGAGGCCGATCGAGGCGACCTGGAGCTCATCGAGGGGACCGCGCGCGTGAAGGGCTCGCCGGAGCGCTCGGTCGCGATCGCCGACCTGGTCGGTGAGATCGGTACGGTGCACGGCAAGGGCTCGGGCGAGGTCCTCGATGCGCCCCCGGGCGACACCGGCGGCTGCGTCGGCCGCCTGGGCAACGAGACGTTCCTCGCGCCGCAATTGATCACGCAGGCCGCGCACGTGAAGGTGGACCGCGACACCGGCGTCGTGCGCGTGCTCCGCGTCGCCGCCGCGCACGACTCGGGACGGATCCTCAATAAGAAGGGTGCCGACGGCCAGGTCTTCGGCGGTGTCGTCATGGGCGTCGGCCTCGCGCTGTCCGAGGGGACGATGCTCGACGACCAGGGCCGCCAACGGAACCCGCACCTGCTCGACTACAAGCTCGTCACGTGCTCCGACGCGCCGGAGATCGACGTCGAGTGGATCGAGTACGACTCCGTCGGGCCACGTGGTTCGAAGGGCGTCGGTGAGCCGCCGCAGGTGCCCACGGCCGGCGCGATCGCGAACGGCATCGCCAAGGTGATCGGCCGCCATGTCGGCGAGCTGCCGATGACGCCCGAGCGTGTGTGGCTCGCCGCCCACGCGAACGGCGCCGGGGCGACGGCCGGAGGGATCGGATGAACCCCAGCTTCACCTCGGCCTCGACGCTCGACGACGCTCTGACGGCGGTCGCTTCGGGCGCGCGCCCCGTCGCAGGCGGCACCGACCTCGTCGTCGGCGCGCGCCAGGGCAAGGCGCCGCTGCCCGAGAACATCGTCGCGATCGACCGGGTCGAGGGGCTCCGCTCGCTCGAGGTATCAGACGCCGGCGTGCGGCTGGGCACCCTCGTCACGCACGGCGACATCGTCGCGAGCGCCGAGGTCCGCGATCGCTTCACGGCGCTGGCCGACGCCTCGGCGATCGTCGGCTCGCACGCGACCCGCGCGCAAGGAACGATCGGCGGCAACGTCATGAACGCGTCGCCGGCGATGGACACCGGCGGTGCGCTCCTGTGCTTCGACGCCACGGTGACGCTCCGTTCCGCGAAGGGAGAGCGCACGATCGGCCTCGACGCCCTGTGGACCGGACCGGGCAAGACCTCGGCCGCACCAGACGAGCTGCTCGTCGCCGTGGACCTGCCTGCGCCGGCCGAGGGCACCGGCTCGTGCTACGTCCGCCTGGAGTACCGCCGGCAGATGGAGATCGCGGTCGTCGGCGCGACCGCGGTCGTGGTTCTGCGAGACGGCAGCGTGACCGACGCGCGCATCGCCATCACAGCGCTGACGCCGACGATCCGGCGCGTGCCCGATGCCGAGTCCGCGCTCGTCGGGACCGCAGCCGACGCCGATGCGGTCAAGGCAGCTGCGCGCGCAGCCGCTGCCGCGTCGACACCCATCAGCGACGTCCGCGGCTCGGCCGAGTACCGGCGTGCGATGGCCGACGTCATGGCCACGCGCGCGATCGCCGCCGCGCTCACCCGAGCCCGCGGCGGTTCCGTTCCGATCCCCGCGAGCCCCGCCATGTACGGAGCCAAGGAGTCCTGATGAAGCTCGCAGCCACCCTGACGGTCAACGGCACGAGCTACCCGGTGGAGCTCGATCCGCACATCAGCCTGCTCCGCGCCGTCCGCGACGAGCTCGGCCTCACCGGCTCCAAGGAAGGCTGCGACGACTCCGAGTGCGGCGCGTGCATGATGCTGCTCGACGGCGCGCCGGTGAACGCGTGCTCCTACCTCGCGATGCAGGCC
>Ga0136846_1237102_pt1 | contig 19178 bp, 20 predicted proteins | sample HopSoiMetagenom2_FD_96841 | JGI IMG/M metagenome (GOLD analysis project Ga0136846, IMG submission 96841) | Grasslands soil microbial communities from Hopland, California, USA - 2 Assembly 2016 (version 4) | ecosystem: Environmental > Terrestrial > Soil > Grasslands | place: USA: Hopland...
CGTTCGAGCTCGCGCTGCTTGGCGGGCGGAAGATGATCAAGATCGGTGCGCATGATCGGGCTTTCGAGATGGGGCAGGCGCGGACGCAAACGCAAGCGCAATCGCCTCCACGCCCGCTTCTATCGGGATCACAGGCCAAGCCGACGCAGCCCGAGGTCGAGCGTCGCGACCGCGTCCGCCAGATGGCGTTCGACCTGATGCACATCGAGGCCCTGCTCGCGCGCGATCCGCTGATAGGACCAGCCGTCGAGCCGATGCCGCACGAAAATGTCGCGCGTGACCGGGTCCATCGCGACCACGATCCTGTCCATCGCCGCGACCAAAGCCGCGATCCTGCCCCGGCGCGTCTGATCGTTCGCATTCATGCCATGCCTCCATCGCAACACCGCCATGACCATCCGGCACTTCCGGGCGGGCGGCAGGCGCGATTCCACGGTCCCGCGCGATCAGGCCGGGCGCATCCGCAGGACCGCAACGCAGTGGAGGAGCCGCGCCGCGGCGCGGCTTGCGCCCGGCCGCGGCGGGACCAGGGACAAGCGCCCGCTTAAGCCCGGAGCGGTGGCGGCGGCGCGCAGGCGGGAGGCAGGATCGGCCCGCCGGCGCGGACCATGGCGGATCCGGTGCTGTGCGCCGGGCATTGCCAGCAACCCGTCGCTCACGCTTATAAGCGACGCCGATTGAGCAGACGCGAGGCTTCCACCATGCCATACCAGATGAGGCTGCTTGCGCTGACGCTGCTGGCGACCACCCCTACCCTCGCATCCGGGTCGACCCGCGAAATAAGCAACGCATCGCTGCGGATGCGCGTCGAGCTGCCCGCGACCGCCGGCAGCTATCGCGGCACGCGCTTCGACTGGAGCGGGATGGTGCGCAGCCTGCGCGTCCGCGGCCACGAATTTTACGGCCCGTGGTTCGATTCCATCGATCCCGCGATCCACAACAATGTGCAGCGCACCCGCCCCGACGGATCGGGCGAGGTGGTCACCGGAATCGCCAGCAGCGGCCAGGGGCCCGCCGAGGAATTCCTGACCGACGACAAGGCCCTGGATTTCGACGCGGCGGCGCCCGGCGGCCTGTTCCTCAAGATCGGCGTCGGCGTGCTGCGCCGCCCCGATGCCGAACCCTATGACCGCTACCGCGCGTACGAGATCGTCGACGGTGGCCGCTGGACCACGCGGGTCGGCAAGGACAAGGTCACGTTCCGCCAGGTTCTCGCCAACGCGGCGACCGGATATGGCTATGTCTATACCAAGACCATGCAGATCGTGCGCGACCGCCCCGTCCTCGTGATCCGCCATAAGCTGCGCAACGCGGGCGTGAAGCCGTTGCTGACGAGCGTCTACGACCATAATTTCTTCGCGACCGGCAGGTCGACCGATGCGGGGTTCCGGTTGATCGCACCGTGGCCGGTCACGGCGGACGCCATCAGCCGACCCGATCTGGTGCGGGTCAGCGGCCATGCGTTCGAGATCCTTGGGCGCTATGCCCCGACGGATATGACGGCGATCTGGCTGAGCGGCTTCGACGCGACGCCCCGCGACTATGCCTTTCGCGTCGAGGATGCACAGACCGGGCTCGGCTATTCGGTGCAGGGCGACCGCCCGCTCGAGCGCCTGATGACCTGGACGATCTGGTCCAACCTGAGCGTCGAGAGCTTCATCCGCCTGAACGCCGAACCCGGCAAGGTGGAGCGCTGGAGCTACACCTATAGCTATGTCACACCGCGCCACCACAAGCGACGCGTCGGCGACGCCGACAGCCGGTAGGCAGGCGGGCGGCACCGGGCAGGATAAAACAGCGCCACCAGCGCGCGGGACACTGGCTCGGAAAAATATCCCGATCGGGATATTTTTCCAAGAGGAAGTCGGGCTGATCCTGTTGTTTTACCCGATCGGGAAAGAAAACCTTGATCCACTGCGATAACAGGCATATTTACCCGATCGGGAAAGGTGCGCCATGGACGAACTCCAGACCGACCAGACTGCAACGGGCTTCTCACGCCGTTTCGGGCATCTTGTCCGTCAGCGCCGTCGCGCGCTCGACCTGAGCCTCGAAGACCTCGCCTCGGCGGCGGGGGTCGGCATCCGGTTCCTCCACGAACTCGAGCATGGCAAGCCGACCTGCCAGATCGGACGCTCCCTGGTCGTCGCGAGCCTCGTCGGGCTCGATCCGGTTGCGCTGCTCGAAACCGAATTCGCGGAGGCGGGGGAGCAGCGCTGATGCTGACCGTTTATGCCGAGGACCGCCTCGTCGGCGAAATCCACGAGAGCCGCGACGGCCCCGGCTTCGTCTACCACGATGCCTGGTTGCCCGAGCATGGCGCCTTTCCGGTCTCTGTCACCATGCCGCTCGCCGGGCGCGCGGTGCCGGCCGACCATTTTCTGCTCTGGGCGAGCAACCTGCTGCCCGAAGGCGAGCAACTCGGATTCATCGGCCAGTCGCTCGGCGTCGCCCGCGGCGACGTCCTGGGGCTGCTCGAAGCCATCGGCCGCGATACGGCGGGCGCCCTGTCGTTCGGCGCGCCGGGGCTGACCGACAGCGTCGCCTGGAGGCCGATCGCCGCTGCCGCCGAACTCGAGCGCATCCTCGAAGAGCTGCCGCGTAAGCCGTTCCTTGCCGGCGAGGATGGGGTATCGATGTCGCTGGCCGGCGTTCAGACCAAGCTCGCGGTCGCCCGCGATACAGACGGCCAGCTCTACATCCCGCTCGATGGCGCGCCCTCGACCCACATTCTAAAGCCTGACAGCGACCGCCTGATCGGCAGTGTACAGAACGAGGCCTTCTGCCTGTCGCTGGCGCGCCGCTGCCGGCTCCACGTTCCCGACGTCACCACCGGCGTCGCCGGCGCGCGCGCTTATCTGCTGATAGCGCGCTATGACCGTGCGCACACCGCCGGTCGCTGGCATCGCTGGCACCAGGAGGATTTCTGCCAAATCCTCGGCAAGCCCGCGTCCGCCAAATATGAGCGCAATCGGTCGGGAATCGCCGGGCCGACGCTGGCCGACATGATCGCGGCCGTCCGCCGCCACGGTCTCGCACCGGACGTGCTGAACCTGCTCGATGCGGCCCTGTTCAGCATCCTCGCATGCAACACCGATGCGCATGCCAAGAATTATTCGATGATCCTGCGCGGCCCCGGCCGGCCGCAAATGGCACCGCTCTATGACGTGATGTGCGCCGAGCCTTACGACCAGATCACCCGCAACCTTGCCCAGACGATCGCGGGCAAGAATCGGGGGGAGCATCTCCGGCGCCGCCACTGGCTGCGCTTCGCCGCCGAAGCCGGACTCGGCCCGAGCCTGCTCCTGCGCCGGATCGACGCGCTCGCGCGTCGCATGCTGGACACTATCGGAGACGCCCTGAACGACGTCGCCGCAATGCCCGCCGGCGATCACCCGATCCTGCCCGCGGTCGCCGACGCCGTCACGCGGCGTTGCCGCGCGGTGCGCGAAGGCCTTGCCGACATGCAAAGCGTGGACATCGACTGAGCAAAGGTTCGCCGGACAGAAGCGATCCGCGCGGCGGCGCAACCACGACCCTTGACCTAGTCCGGGCCTTTCGCCGGTTTACAAGACGGCGCGATTGCACGCACAATTGTCGGGCAGCGAGGCAATCGCCGGCGACACGCTGCGGAGTAGAACCGCCAGGCCTGGACACGCGCCGCCGCCTTTAGCCTTGCGGCCTGGACATGCGCGGCGGCCACCCGGGCAGCGCGACTATTGGTTGGAATGGGACCGGCACGTCGCGGCACCTGGACCGCGAAGGAAGCAGTGGTGGGACGACTTACGACTCGAATAGGCTGACAGAAGGAGTTAGGGCGCGCGCCATTCGCGGCGCGCGCCCGAGGATCAATCGTCGGCAAGGCCGGTCTTGAAGCGCATACCACCCTCGGTATCCTCGTTGAGGAAGGTGCTGCCTTCGGTGTCGGTGCTCACGCAGCCGAGCTCGAGGACATCGTCGGTTTCGCAATTCTGTTTCATGACTTCACTCCTTGGGATGATGCCATAGCCATGACGAGCGGAGGATAATCGCGGGACGGCTTATAAGAAGATTATAATCGGGTTGTTTCGGGAGAACCGGAGCGGGCCGCGCCGGGTGTGGGATCATGGTCTGGCCATGCGCCGACGCTTTTAGCCTCGCGGCCTGGACATATGCGCCAGCCACCTGGGCCGGGGCGCTGACGCGGGGCAACAGCCGCCCAAGCCCTGATACGCGTTCAGCGTTGACGGCGCACGACGGATAACAGCCCATTCTGGAGATTTTGCGAGAGCCGATAGAGATCCGGGCCTGGGTGCCGCCGGAGATGTGGTGGCGCGGGTCGCGTACGGCATCATTACGACTCGATCGCCCGACCGATCGGCTGAAATCCGCGCTTGCACTGCTTCCCTCCGATGATGAGCCGCTCACGCTATAGCGAGGCGGAGTGGTCGTTTCCGCCGGTCAAACCGCTGGCGGCGGGAGCGTCTCGGCGAGCCGCCCGGCTATGGAGAGAGCGAGCTCCGCACGGACGTTCGCAAATCCCAGCAGCAGTCCTTTCGGGACGTTGGTACCTCGTGCCATGGGCGACAGAGCTCGCGGTCGGAGACCCGCGGACGCCGCAGCGCTCTCGAGACGCAGGTCGTCTTCCGCGGGATGAATGCCGGCGACGATTTGCAGACCGCCCGCTGAAGGATGGATTCGGAAGCGGTCGCCACACGTCCTTTGAAGCGCCACCTCGAGCGCTTGCCTGCGGACCGCGTAGGCCGCGCGCATCCTATGAACATGGCGGGCGAAGTGCCCCTCGAGAATGAAGTCGGCCAAAACCGCCTGCTCAAGCGCAGGACGGCCGCCGTCCAGTTTGTGCAGGAGCTCGCGAATTCGGCGCTGCTGCGAGGCCGGAGCGACCAGATAGCCCAGCCGCAGTGCCGGGAACATCGTCTTGCTGAACGTACCGACGTAGAAGACCCGGTCGTCGCGATCGAGACTTTTAAGGGATGGCAGCGGCCACCCATCGTGGCGGAATTCACCGGTGTAATCGTCTTCCACGATCCAGGCGCCCGCATTCGACGCCCAATCGAGCAGAGCCGCACGGCGACCGAGCGACAAAGGCACGCCGAGCGGAAACTGGTTGGCCGGCGCGACGATGGCCAGTTTTGCCTTCGGAGCGGCCGCCATGCCGGCCGCTACGTCGATTCCTTCCGCGTCGACAGGGATGGGGACAAGCTCTACGCCCGCCGCCTCGACCGCCCGCATTGTAAAGGGATAGCCGGGACTTTCGACCCACGCCGTATTCCCGCCGACTGTCATCGCGCGGAGTATGAGGGCAAGGGCCGAAAGGTATCCACCGGTGATGACCACCTCTTCCGGCATACAAATCACACCGCGAGCCACGCCGAGGTGGGCCGCTATCGCGGATCGCAGCGGGAGCAAGCCCAGCGGATCGACGTAGGTCAGGTCAGCGGGCGAGCTTCGCCGGGCCTGTCTACTGACCAGCTGAGACCAGAGTTTGCGCGGAAAGAGGTCGAACGCGGGAAGGCCTGGTATGAGCGGTGCCGGTTCCTCATACAGATGTGCGTAGGATTCCCTGATCACCGCCGAGCGCCGGCGAGGGAATAGCTTCGAGGGTGGCGACTCCGGTAAGACCGGCGAGATCAACCTTCCCTTGCGGCCGACGGCGACGATGAAGCCTTCCCCCGTCAAAAGCTCGAGGGCATTCTCCACAGTGCCACGTGCTGCATTGAACTCGTTGGCGAGCGTACGCGCCGAGGGCAGATAATCGCCTGGCCGGAGCACGCCGCCTTCGATCGTTTGGCGAATGCGCCGGTAGATTTCGCGATATCTTGGCGAGGCCTCTCGTTTCACCGACATCATTGGGCCGTTAAAGATCACATCGTCTTGCTACTGAACGACACCGCAGCTTTCGGCGCGCTGCCGATGAACTCGGTGTTGCGCCCTCAGCGCATCTCCTCCGGGAAACCCGTCGGAGCGCGCTGATACTGCAGGAAAAAGATTCTTGTCGATGAGGCGAACCAACCCAATGCCCAGCCAAACCAATCCAAGCGGAGCCGAGCATGGAGGCGGCGATTCTGGTTCGCGATGGGAGTGTTTCAATTCCGATCATGAAGTCCTGCCGAACTTCGAGGAGAGGACGCCGCACGAGGAGCGGACCGATCGCCTTGTCGACCTGCTACGCACGCTCCGGCAGACCTGTGTGCGGCCCGCGCTTCTCGCTCAGGCGCCAAGCCGTGATCAGTGAGATCGGAAGGCCGATCACGATTACATGGGTGAGCAGCTCTCGAGCTATCCTGTTCGCCCCCACAAAAATCGGGCGGCCGATCAGTGATAGCGGGACGATCACGTAATTCATCGCAAGGAAGAAGAGAATGCCAAACGCGACCCCCGATACCAATCGATGCTTCAAGAGAAGCGGCTGGCGCACAGCGGCTACGTAGAAGATCGCTGCCGCGCTGATGGTGATGAGGAAATGCAAGGCAGCGCCGACCGCAGCCATCGGAGTGCCGATCTCGATGACCATGCTCTTGCCGAAAAGTGCTGCAGCCACGCCCATCCACGCTCGCGTTGCCGGCTGCCCCGCCATCACCGTCATCGTACTGGCGTAGAGGAAGTCGATCGCCCCCGCCGTTCCTCCAGCAATGATTATCGTAGCCCAAGCTCCGGTCGGCGCTCGTCCCTTGTTTTCGCGGTCTGCCATCATTTGAAGTGCCTTTTAATAGTGAAGGTGAAGGCTAGATCGCATGCGCTCCAGCTCACCCGCCCGAGAACTCATGCGATCGCTCTTGGAAGCCAAGAGAAGAGCGCGAAGAAAACGTACCGAGCCGCGTCGCCGGAACCGCGAAACGGTTCGTAATCAAGCCCAGCCGGACGGCGCGGTGACCTGCCCCCGTCGCGATGGCCCAGAAGACCTGTCCGCCTGGCCTCGCGCGATGCAAAACATGCGACGACGTTCTCCGCCACGACGGGGCTCCTGTTGTTGGCGCTGTTTGAAGATCGGCAGCGCGCAGCCAAGCTGGCGACAAATGCCTGCCCCGTCATGGACCAGCCTCGCTCATTTTGATTGATCCAGGCCGCAACCGGACACCCGAAGCACACCTCACCTTTCCCTTTGCTTGGTCACGCGATGATCGCGGGATGCCGCTGATTAGTCGGCTGCTCCGTCTTCGCTTCTCAATCAACGATTGAAGTCTGGCAGAGGGCATGATCGCGCGGCGCTCAATTGGGGAGAGACGCCCGACCATCGCCCCGAAGCGCGCTTTGTTGGACCAGCTCAGCTCCCACTTGAATGGGATTGATTCCGATCTGTCGGTTCTGCGGATTGGGCTGCTGGTGAATGACCTATCAAAATCGGGATCGGATACAAAATTGTGGTTTTTATAACCTAATATTCGTCGGAACTGATAAAGGTAATATGTATATAGTCGAATATTTCGACCTCATTCAGAGCGGCTACAAATGGTTATTGTTCGGGAAAACCGATAATATATTGGCTAACATTACATCATGTGGAGGCGAATCCGGCATTTCCGTGTTCCGGGATGATACCGTCTGCGTAATTGACGGAAGGATCATTGAAGATTGATTATGGGAAATTAACGCCCCCTTCTCAGTAAACCTCTTCATATGTCCCGAGCGCGAGCGCGCCTGAATCCGTCTTAGCGGCACGCGCCTGGTTTTCTGGTTGGCGCTAGTGGCAGCTGGGAAAGTATGCATCGCGCGCTTCGCGCTCAGCGATGCGACCCTTCATGATGAAGTCGCGCATCAGACGGAAGTAGCTTTTTGGCTGACGGGTCGAGACGCGCTCACCGTTCGGTCCCACCGCGAACTCGTACATTCCGTGCTCGGCGTTGGGATAAACGACCAGCGTGATGGGCCTGCCGGCGCAGCGCAGCTGCGTCAGCCGCGTCGTCGTTTCATAAGGCGCGGTATCGCGGTCTTTGCCGCCAAGCAGCCAAAGCTGCGGCACCGCCAGTGTTCTGAGCACCGGCATCGGATCATAATCCAGCTTTATACCGTTGATCAGCGGCGGGCCCGCCTTGCGCACCATGTCGGCCGGGGAGTCGAGCAGGAAGCGCGCAAAGTCCCCGCCAACCTGCTTGAACCAGGGCTCGGCCCCGTAGCGGTGGCGAATGGCCGCGATCTGGTCGAATCCGTCGCGGAAATTGCTGGAAGCGACGCGCTCGATTGCGGCGGCGAACTCATGTGCCGCCTCGATGCCGTCAGGTCCCGGAATTCGCGACTCGATTTCATGCTCGATCGATTCACGCTCGGCAGCGAGCGGCGAAACCGCGAGTCCGAAGCTGACGATGACGAAATCGGCCGGGCCCCTCTTGGCCGCCAGCGGCGCGACCCAACCGCCTTGGCTTCCGCCTTGATACCCGATGCGTCCAGCGCGCGCTCCCGCCAGCCGTCGCGCCTCTTTCAACGCGGCGATCGCGTCTGCGGCAAGAGTCGGATAGTCCTGTGTGTAATGCCCGCCCGAAGCGCCGGTACCGCGCTTGTCGTAGACGAAAGTCCCAATTCCGGCTGCCGGGAACAGTCGCTGAAGCGGGTAGCTGTCAAGGGCGGAATCGTGCTCCGCTCCATGAACAAGGACCACGACCGGGACCTTCGTCTTGCCTTCGGGCATGACCAGTCGTCCGGCGAGAGTCGCACCCTCGACCTGGAAACGAATGTTGCGGATGCGCAGCCGGGCGGGTGCGCCGCTCAAGCGATCGAAGAGCAGCCAGTGGGGCCGGCAACTGAAACCGACGCGGTGCCCGTCAGGATGGCCGGTCCAGCCCAAGCTGCTGGTCCAGGCCGAACCCGGCTTATGCGAAAGAAGGCCGGTCGAACCGTCCGTCCTGCGCCAGCGCCAGTGGCTTGCGTCGGACCGCGTGACGTCGACGATGCTGCCGTCCCCCAAGCGGTAGGTGCCGGCGGCGCAAGCGGGACCGGCTTGCGCCGCGCCCGGCGCGGCAATGAAACAGAACAGGATCGACAACCCGGCCAATCCGCATCGGAAACAAACCTTCCTGCGCTTTATCGAAGCGGCAGCTTTCACGCGGATACCGGCCGCCGGAACCGACGTTGCGATCTGCAGCAAAAATCCGAACACGGCTGCCCGATGCACCTCGCGCGCCCGGTGCCGAGGACTCCCGTCAAGATTGCCGCTCTGACCATATTGCCCGGGCCAAATTAGCCGCGTTTCCATCCAGCCTCTCCATAGAACAGCGATATGTATAGATCGATCCATATAATCGCATCGCCGGAGCGCAAATGCATGACTTTTTTTGGCGCTGGGGACATCGGCGGGAATGAACCAACGTCACCGCTGGCCAGCCTTTTCAACTCGGCGCCCGTTGCGGGGCTTTCCGAGTGTCGGCATTCGGGCGGCGAGGCGGATAATCGCGATGCATGTCACGATCGCGCAGCGATTTCGCGGATCCTGGCGCGGCGGCGCAAATCTCCATACCGACCGGGCGAAGTCGGGTCGCTGGCGCCAGGGCCCGAATGTGCTGATGAAACGCGCGCGATGCGCCTGCGGCAAAGATTCCCACGCGGACGATTACCGACTTGGCGCTCTCAAGCCACCTTGCTGCCCGGGCACTCCCAGCACGCATTGCGCGATCAACGTCCGCACCGCCGCGAGCCGGTCACTAACTTTACTTCCAGCGTAATCGACCGGGTTTTCGCCGCACGGTAAACAGCTCGCGCCAAGCAAACGGAGACCTCTATGCAGCGCCGCGACCTTCTGGTTTCCGCTCTCGCCGGTGGCGTCGGCGTCACTGCAGCGGCAGCGGCAGCGAAAGCCGCCCCGCCCGCACACGACAAAGTCCCCGTGGCCGTGCATGCGCGTGATGGCGTGCGCCTTTTCCACCGTGACTGGGGTTCCGGCCAGCCGGTGCTGTTCGTCCACAGCTGGGCGCTCGACCACACGATCTGGAATTACCAGACACTCTTCCTCGGCCAACATGGCTTCCGCTGCGTGGCATTCGACTGGCGCGGCCACGGGCGCTCTGATGCGCCCGCCACCGGCTATGATCTGGACAGCTTCGCCGACGATATCGCCGCAATCATCGAAAGCCTCGATTTGCACAACGTCGTCCTTGTCGGCCATTCCAGCGGCGGCGGGCATATCGTGCGCTACCTTGCACGTCATGGTTCGTCGCGCGTGGCCAAGCTCGTTCTGATCGCTCCGACCATCCCCTTCGCGCTCCGGACCGATGACAATCCCTATGGCGCGCCGCGAAGCTATTTCGAGAGCCTGCAGGCGGCATGGGCCGAGGATTTCCCGAAATGGATCGAGGACAACAAGGCTCCGTTCTTCACTCCCGACACGCCGCTTGCCACCATGAACTGGATCGCGGATCTGATGCGCGGCGCCTATCTGCCGGCCATCACCCTGTCCCATCAATCATACTTCCCCGTCGACCTCCGGCCCGACACCAGCCGGGTCGACCGTCCGACCCTGATCCTGCAAGGCGACAAGGATGTATCCGCTCCGCTGGAGATTACGGGCCGTCGCGCGGCGGCGCTCATTCCGAATGCGGTGCTCAAGGTCTATCCGGGCGCGGCACACGGGATTTTCCTGACGCACCATCGGCAGGTGAACCAGGACATGCTGGAGTTCATAACCGCATGACGGCATCGGAATCGCCGCGGGCATCCCTATTCGCGGCAGGGCTGCGAGGCTTGCGGTGAAGGGTGCGGAAACGTTCGGCGCGCTGCTGCGGACGTGGCGCCTGCGGCGCGGCATGAGCCAGCTCGATCTGGCATGCGCGGCGGGCTCGTCCACCCGCCACGTCAGCTTCCTGGAGACGGGACGATCGAGCCCCAGCCGCGACATGGCGCTCAACCTGGCCGAGCATCTCGGGCTACCGCTTCGCGAGCGCAACCGCTGGCTGCTGGCCGCCGGCTTCGCGCCCGCTTACCCGACCAAAGCCCTCACCGAGCCGGACCGACGGAAAGCGCTCGAGGCACTCAATCTCGTGCTTCGCGCGCAGGAGCCGTGGCCGGCGATCGCGGTCGACCGCCACTGGCGGCTGGTCGAGGCGAACCGGGCCGTGGCGCCCCTGCTGGAAGGCGTCGCGCCCGAGCTGTTGCAGCCGCCCGTGAATGTGATGCGCCTTTCCTTGCATCCAAACGGGCTCGCGCCGCGGATCGTGAATTATGCCGAGTGGCGAACGCACCTGCTGACCCGGCTGCGGTTGGACGCAGGCGCGAGCGGCGACCCCGCGCTCGAGAGCTTGGTCGCGGAGCTCGATTCCCTGCCTTATCCTTTGCGGGCGGCTACCGGCCGGCACGGTCCGGATCTCGGCGGTCTGGCTGCCTCGCTCGTGCTCGACACGGACCATGGCCGCCTGAGCTTCTTCACCACTGCGATGGTATTCGGCACCGCGACCGACGTGACGCTCGACGAAATCACGCTTGAAAGCTTCTTCCCCGCAGATGCTGAAACGGGCGAGAGGCTGCGGGCGCTCTATCATGCCAATAACATTTCGGAGGCGTCGCAACGCGGCGCCGCAAGCTCCTGACTGGAGGTTCGGATGTTCGCTGAGGAAAGGATTGCGCACCGCGGGGGTGCTGGCGGGGCGTCCTCATGATCGCTCCTGACATATTGAAGGGCCAGTGCTGCATACGCGATCTTCAGACCGGCGACATAGGCTGGATCATTCATCGCCAGGCGCTGCTTTATGCGCGGGAATATGGCTGGAACATCGAATTTGAGGGCTTCATCGCGGGCATCCTGAGCGACTTCATTCGCGGCTACGATGCTGCCTGCGAGCGCGCCTGGATTGCCGAATTCAATCGGAGAATCGTGGGCTCCATTTTCCTGGTCAAGGGAGACGATCCCGGCACAGCAAAGCTGAGGTTTCTGTATGTCGATCAGGATGCCCGCGGCCATGGCATCGGCCAACGGCTCATCGCGCAGTGCGTTCAGAGCGCACGCGATCTGGGATATGAGCGGTTGGATCTGTGGACCAACAGCGGCCTGGCAGCCGCCCGGCATCTTTACGGACGCGCCGGTTTCCAGCTCGTCCGTGAGGAGGCGCATCATTCCTTCGGGCACGATCTGGTCGGCCAATATTGGTCGCTTGATCTCGGGCAAACGTAAAGAGTCCGAACGTTGCGCCGTCAATCGCCGCTGATCCGAACGATTCTTCGACCGCGCGCTTGGCAGTCCGCATCTACAGCGGCAGGCTTCCGCCCTCACGGTGGATCCAGTCGCGGTCGGATCGCCGCGTTACTGCGGGGGCATCGGAGTGTTCGGCCACCGCCGATGCATGGCGGGACGATCCTCGGCCACATGCTCAGCGAGGGTTCGTCACAGCGATGGTCATCGGCGAGGCTGACCCGGAGTGCGGCGATCGGGCTTAACCCCGGCGGAGTCCGACCAACCGGCGGCTTCCTGTTCGACGACTCGCCGCACGTATTTTCCTGCCTGCTGAAGCGGCGCTGGAGACTTGCTGGCACGGCTCAGCAAGATGGCCCCCTCAAGTGTCGAAAGCACGAACGAGGCGAGGTTTCTCGCATCTGCCTTGGACGCGCCCGCATCCCGGAACCCGTCAGCATAGCAATCGAGCCAGCGGCGAAAGGTCGACTCGCAAGCCGCCCGAAGGGGTTCGTTAACGCTTGCAGCGTCGATGGTAACTGCCGCCGCCGGGCAACCGTTTCCATAGTCGCTTTCTTCGAGAACTTTCACCTCGCCACGAAAAATCGCCTCAACCGTAGCAGCGGGGTTCTTATAGTGTTCGAAAGCTCGGGCGATCCCCGCTGCGTAGAGGTCGGTTGCATAGCCCAACACCTCGACGCCGAGTTGCTCCTTGCCGCCTGGAAAGAAGTGATAGACCGAGCCCCACGATGCGGCCGCCACCACACTGAGTTCCTTGAGGCCGGTTCCCGAATAGCCTTGCCGGCGGAAAAGCCGCTCGCCCGTTCGCAAGATGCGATCGCGAGAGTTCAGCGCCTCATTTTGTTCCATATCATTCCAGTTAATGCTTCGCCAGCACCCGCGCTAGAGCGGTCAGTTGAAGACGTCATAGGTCGGCCGCGGCGAACCGCGACGGGGTGGTCAAGCCTGCAGCAGCGCGCGGCCCCAAGCCCTGTCCGCAAGAGCCGATCCGTACGGTCGGAAATCGCTTCGTGATGATTACGCGGTGGATAGATGGATCTAGCGTCGCTGCTGAGGTCGAGCCGAATCCTGGCATTCAACTCCTGCGCGCCTGGGAGTTTCTGCTTTGGACCTGCCGATCTAGGCCTCACCTTTGACAAGCGGCAGCACCATGTCCACGCGATGCATGCCAGGTCCCCAGCCATCTCTGATGTAGCGAACGTGTGCGGCGTCGAAACGAGCGAAGAACGGCGCCGAAAGATGGCTCGCCGCGATGAGAATCGCAGGCGCTCCCAACTCGAGTGCGCGAGTCGTCGCCTCTGCCATGATTGCGCTTCCGATCCCGCTTCGCTGCGAGCTGGGGTCGAGCATGATCCAACTCAGGCGCGCGTTGCCATTGTCCGCAGCAAGTCCGAATGCGCCAACAACGACAGACTTGGAGCGGATGACCGTGTAACTTGCGGGAACGCCATCCAGGAACGCGCAATAGTCTTCTCGCTCGTTGGGAGCGAAATAGGCCGGACAGTTCGCATCAAATAGCGACAGGCATTCTGAAAGATCGGATGTCTGGTAGCGCTGGAATTCGAAGTCCATTTTTCCACCATCCTCGCTTTGCATAACCGTAATCAGTTTATGGATTATCGAGGTCGCCTTCCCGCACTCATAACCGCTGCGCCGCTCATGTTTATTGTATAGAGCGATCTATATGGAGCGCAAACCCCTGTCCCAACGGGGATAAGATTGCAGGGAACCGTCGAGCCCAGCTATATGTGGCCCGCTCGGGGCGAGCAGCAACGCCGAGCATGAAGTGTCGACCTGGGACTTCGGTTCAGCACGGTCCGGCTCCAAAGCCCGCGATCAACTCCAGCCGCGTGGGATGCGCCATCGGCCAGAATCCTGCAATTATGCAGGCGGGGCCTCGGGATATTGCGGCAGACCATCCGCGACTTCCACCCACGGCTGCCTGGACGAGGTCCAGAAGTGCATGTCGGGCTCGAACAGCGAAGGATCGTCGAGGCTGCCCACGGTAAGCCCGATAAGGCCCGCGCTCGTCCGTCTGGAAAAAACCGTTGTCCCACATGTATTGCAAAAGCCGCGCTCAAGCGCGTCAGAGGAACGGAACGTGCCGAGCGGGCCGGAGATCAAGACGTTCTCGATCTGCATAAGTATGCGCGCATTGAAGGCGGCACCAATCGCCTTTTGGCAGAGTCTGCAGTGGCAGACCCGTTGATTAAGCGGCTTACCCGTCGTCGTGTAGCGCACCGCGCCACAGAGGCAGCCACCTTGAAACTTACACATCCACGCCTCTCGCCTTTGGTCCGAAAAAGTAGCGCCTCTCCAATCTAATTGGAAGTTGGCCTGTTCTGCTCAACGGGATCTCGCTCCCGTGATTGCTATGGTGTGCCTGTTTTTTCGCTTCGCGGGCGCGGCCTGCCCCACGCACGAACGACGGCCCCAGACGGAGTTCGCCGATCGGGCGGAACCCCGGTCACGGCCTGCGCAGCCGGATCTGCCGGCTGATGGCGAAGACGCGCGGGCATCCATGAGGCGATGCCCGGCACTGCGCAGAGCTTGGCATCGTCGCGCATTCCATCATGTGGGGCCGGTTCGGTATCCTGCCGGCGGATTTGAAGCCAAGTCGAACAGCATAGGAAAGTGATGCAGCTTGCCCTGGGCCTTTGGTCTTCTGTATAGAGTGATCTATACAATGCGACGGATGCCTATGAGCCATGCCAACGGTCGCAGACGCCCGAGTGATGAGAAACGATTCCGGATGGAGGCAGCAGTGAGAGAATTGAATATCAGACGCGTAACGCTCGCCCAATTTCGGCGGGTTAGGTCGCCGTGGGGGACGTTATGCCTGATCATGGGAGATTTCCCATGGCCGCATGAACCAGTGCCTGCATCGATGCCGTGGTTTCCATAGGCTCCCATTCGGCAATCGCGCGCGATTTCGGTCCGACGGTTAACCGCCAAGGCATTCGCCAGGCGATCATGCTTATCTTTCGGCCGCGGCCAAAACGTCCAGATCGCCTGACCCATATACTGCAAATATCAGGACTTTTCTCGCGCGAGAGCGCAGAAATGGAGTTGGTATGATCGATCGGCAATCCGACGAGCAGAGCTTCAGAATTCCGGGGCCGCGCGAGGGCATGTCCCTTTTTCTGCGGTATCGACCTGCAGTCGGTGAGCAGCGGCGCGACAAGCAGGCAGTGCTGTATGTCCATGGGGCGACATTCCCATCGGCACTGTCGATCGCCTATAGTTTCGGAGGCCGCTCGTGGCGGGACGCACTCTGCGATGCCGGTTTCGACGTGTGGGGCCTCGATTTCTACGGATTCGGCGGCTCGGACCGCTATCCTGAAATGGACGAGGCCCCGGAGCTTGCGCCTCCGCTATGCGGCGCGGCGGATGCCGCCGAGCAACTGCTGGCCGCCATCCGCTTCATTCTGGCACACCAGCAACTCACCAGTCTTTCGATCATTTCCCATTCTTGGGGGTCGATGCCGTCAGGCATTGTTGCGGCCAGCCATCCGACGCTGATCGATCGCATTGTCTTCTTCGCGCCTATTACGAAACGTGGTCCGCGCCGTTACGAACGGCCACCTGCCTTCCCGTCATGGCGGCTGGTCTCGGTGGAGGATCAGTGGAACAGGTTTGTGGAGGACGTGCCCGAGCAAGAGCCGGCAGTCCTGTCGCGCCTGGAATTTGATGGCTGGGCCGAAGCCTATCTCGACACCGATCCCGACAGCCGGTCAAGGATGCCGCCAGCGGTCAAAACGCCGGCCGGCCCCTTGGCCGAGATAATCGCCGCCTGGCACGGGTCGCTGCCGTGGGACCCGGCGGCGGTCCAGGTCCCCGCTGCCATCGTTCGCGGCGAATGGGACGGATTGATCATGGACGAGGATGCGGCATGGCTTTTCAACGCATTGTCACGTTCGCCCAACCGCAGAGACGTGAAGATCAGTCGCAGCACGCATCTGATGCACCTTGAAATGATGCGGCAGGCGCTCTGGCGTGAGAGCATCGCGTTTCTACTAGGCGAGGATGTCGCCCCAGTCCCACAACATTGAGATGGAGTTCCATCATGTTTTCGGTGATCTTTGAAGTTAACCCCCGTCCTGAGCGGTTCGATGACTATTTGAACAAAGCGAAGGAGCTCAAGCCGCTTCTCGAAAAGATCGACGGTTTCATCGACAATGAGCGCTTCGAAAGCCGCGGCCGCGAGGGGTGGGTTTTGTCGCACTCGACCTGGCGCGACGAAAAGGCGGTCGTCCGCTGGCGCACCACGGCGGAGCATCATGCAATACAGGAGGCGGGGCGCGCCGGTATCTTCGCCGACTATCATTTGAGGGTCGGCGATATCGTGGCCGATAGCGCTCCTCCCGATGGCGGCGAGGTCCACGAGCAACGGTTCGACGAAACCGAGGTCGGTGCCGCCAAATATGTCACCTTGACCGAGATCGTCCCTGAATCGGCTGCGACGTTCAACGCACAAGCGGACTTCCTACCTGCGCACCTGGGCCTCGACGTATCCACCGACGGGATAGCGGATCACGACGTATTTGCCAGCATCTATAATCCGGGAAAGTCGGCTCTGCTGGTCTCGTGGCGGACGATCGAGAAGGCTCACTCGTTCGATCCGAGGCCTTTTGCGGGCGTCAAGGAGGTGCGGCACCGGTTGGTTCGTGTCGTGCGTGATTATGGAATGTTCGACCGACGCGAGGCGCCCCAATATTATCCAGAGCCGGAGCAGGCATGAGCCTTCGCGTCGACCAGCGGCGGCTGGCGCAAGCCAAGGAGAAGGTTTCCGTCAGCCGCATCTTACGGCTCCTCAGGTAGCCAACTCCTACGAACCGTCGATGAATTCAGGTCAGTCTCCCAACCCACGCAAGAGCAGGATAGCCGCGGCGCATTTCCGTCACGGCGCCACGCCGAATGAAGATCGATGGAATGGCGGGAGGTGGTCGCCCTCTGGGACCCAATATCGCCCTAGCTTGATAGTTAGTTCTATTATCCATATATGAGCCAGGAGGTGCACCAAAGCGTCATATATGGAGATTTGCGGTGGGATCGCCGAAATCGAGAGCAGCCTTGACAAGGCTCGGTCACGACATACGCGCCGCGCGGCTGCGCCGCCATATCGCGCGCGCCGATCTCGCGGCGCGCGCCGGAACGTCGGCCAGTACAATCGTGCGCCTCGAAAATGGCGACCCGGGGGTCGGCATCGGCACGCTCGCCGACGTGCTTGTCGTCCTGGGATTGGTCGACCGCTTCGCCGAGCTGTTCGACATACGCCATGACGAACTTGGCCTCGCGCTGGCGGATGAACAGCTTCCAAAGCGCGGAAGAACCTTCGCGGCGGCGGTGCGCCGCCAGAGCCGGAAGGCACGCCCTGAGGAGCAAGCCGGATCCGATCCAGTCAATCCGGAGGGTCTGGCTTTCTGATGGCCGAATTCGACGCGCAAGTCGCGCTCGGCGAGCGGCTGGCGCCGGTCGGAAGGCTGCGCTTCACCCACAATGGACCGCGGCAATTCTCGACCTTCACCTACGATCCGGCGTGGGCAAACGACCCGCGTGCGTTCGCGCTGCAGCCCGACATTCCCTTGGACGGGGGCGCCTTCCGGGCTTCGGGCCAATCGGGACATGCGCGCGACGCGCTGCTCGGCGCCTTCGCCGACGCGGCGCCCGACACCTGGGGTCGGCGGCTGCTCGAGCGGACCTATGGCTCCGGTCTTTCCGAATTCGAATATCTGACGCTGTCCGACGATCTGTGCCGCCAGGGTGCCTTGCGCTTCCTCGATCCGGACGGCGGGGTGATCCGCGGCCATGCGCCCGACGCCGTGCCGCGTCTGGTGGAACTTGCGAGGATCACCGCGCTCGCGCGCGCCTATGAGCAGAACAAGGAAATCTCCGCGGCCGATCTCGCGGCACTGGCGGGCGCGGGCGGATCGGGCGGCGCGCGGCCCAAGGCGAACATGACCGAGGGGGGCGTGCTCTGGCTTGCCAAGTTCACCTCGGTCCATGACCAGCAGCCGATCGAGCGGGTCGAAGCGGCGACGCTGCGTCTCGCCGCAGCGTGCGGGCTGCGAACACCGGAGGTTCGGCTTGAGCTCGCCGACACGCCGTTCCCGGTGGCGTTGATCAAGCGTTTCGACCGCCAGGGTTCGGGCCGCATCCCCTATATCTCGGCGCGGACCGCGCTCGGCAAGACCGGCACGGCGCTCGGCTCCTATACCGAGATTGCCGATTTCATCCGGATGGCCGGACCGAATCCGGGTGAGGATCTGCGCGAACTCTACCGCCGCCTGCTCTTCACCATCCTCGTCTCCAACAAGGACGACCATCTCAAGAATCACGGCTTCCTGTATGTCGGATCGGGCAAGTGGCGCATGTCTCCGATGTTCGACATCAATCCGGCGCCCGATCGCAACCCGCATCTCGAGACCGCCATCCTCGAAGGCGGCAGCCATGTCCGGTCGATTGCGTTGGCGCTCCAGGCCTGCGAATTCTTCGAAATTGCCGAGGAGGAGGCGAAACGCCTCATCCGCGAGATGGCGAAACACATCACAGCGAAGTGGCGTGAGGCGCTACGGACGGCCGGCGTGACGGGGTCTCTCGCCAAGCAGTACGAGCCTGCGTTCTCGCACGCCGAGATGGACCTGGCGCGATCGCTATAGCATGTCATATTTGACAAATATACTGGCCTAATTGCGCATATTTGAGTCATAGCGATATAACAGCGTCCGCGACTTGGCCGAGACCAAGCCCGATATCCTGAGGGATAGGATAACCCGCAACGATATGCGATCCGGCCACTATCCGGAACGGGATCGCTTGGTGCCGCACCAGGTCAGAAGATCACGCCAAGATCGGGGCCGCCTTTTCTGCGCGGCGAGGGGGTGAGATCGAGCTCGAGCGCGGCGAGAATGCGAAAGACGGTGTCGAGCTTGGTTCCCGGATAGCCGCTCTCGATCCGGGAAATCGTCTTCTGGCCGGTGCCGACCAGATCGGCGAGCCCCTGCTGCGTGAGATTGCGGCGCACGCGTGCGTTATGGATCAGCACGCCGAGCTGTTTGGGGGAGCGGAC
>Ga0136846_1235568_pt1 | contig 19170 bp, 11 predicted proteins | sample HopSoiMetagenom2_FD_96841 | JGI IMG/M metagenome (GOLD analysis project Ga0136846, IMG submission 96841) | Grasslands soil microbial communities from Hopland, California, USA - 2 Assembly 2016 (version 4) | ecosystem: Environmental > Terrestrial > Soil > Grasslands | place: USA: Hopland...
ACGGCCTCGATCGACTCCATGGTCGAGGAGAGGGACTTGAGCTCTTCGGATACATCGACGACTGCCACGACACCAGCGTAACGGCTCCGCCGAGCGGCAGGTTTTCGGCGCCGTTTCTTTGCTCTGGGGCGGGGGGAGGTCGCTACAGCCCAGGTCGTATTTCCCATCCACCCACCCGCCCGCACCGCGTCTACAGCCCAGGCCCCGGCACCCCCAGCCCGTGCGGCGCTCGAGGACAACCCAAGCCACCCCAGCCCGTCCGGCGTTTGAGGACGAGGCCCCTTCAGGGCCGAGAGCGGGGTCTGGGGCGGCAGCCCCAGAAGGACGGGACGGGTAAGGGCGGCGGGGGCGAGACACCCCTCACGGCGCCCCCGGTGCCGAGTTTCTCGTGTCCTGTGGGGGCGTCCCCGCGTCGTCGCCAGACGTGGCCAGCCACGTACCGACCCCCACCGCCGCCACCAGCACCACCCCAGCCGCCCCCAACGTCACCCTGCGCCGCCGCGCCGAAGCACGATGCCGCGCCGACCCCGGCCGCGGCGCACCCGCAGGCCGCGGCACACGCGCCGTCCCCAGCGCCCCGCCCGCCAGCTCGTCCGGCCCGGGCACCCGCATCGACGTATGCGTGTCCCGGTTGGAGTCCGGCTTCGTACCCCGCACCAGGGGCACCGCACCCCGCCGTACCCGCTCCCCCGTCGGCACGACCACCTCGCCGTACGCCTCGTCCCGCGCACCGGGACCCTGCCCGTGCCCCGGAACCTGCCCGGACTCCGCCTCGTCCTCCGCATCGGGCTCGTCCACGTCCAGCGGCGGCATCCCCACCAGCAACGGCAACTGCTCCCGCAGCCGCACCCCCAGCTCCGACGCCCGCAGCCGCGACGCCGGCGCCTTCGCCAGGCACTGTACGAGCAGCTGCCACAGTTCCTCGGGGATCCCGGGGAGCGGTACCACCGTCTCCGTCACGTGCCTGCGCAGGACCGCGCCCGGGTGGCCGCCGCCGAAGGGCGTGAAGCCGGCCAGCAGCTCGTACAGGACGGTCGCCAGCGCGTAGATGTCGACCGCCGCGCGCGGGGGCAGGCCCTCGACGATCTCCGGCGCCAGATAGTCCGGCGTACCGATGATCTTCGTGGCCCGGGTCCGCCGCGGTGAGTCGATCAGTTTCGCGACGCCGAAGTCCGTCAGGAGGGCGGGGTGCGAGCCGCCGGGTCCCAGCGGGCCCCGCATGTCCAGCAGGACGTTCTCCGGCTTCACATCGCGGTGCACGACCCCGGCGGCGTGCGCGGCGGCCAGCCCGTCCGCGACGTCGGCCACTATCGCGACCGCGGCCTCGGGGGCGAGCCTGCGCTCGCGGTCGAGCCGGGTGCGCAGGTCCGTACCCCGTACCAGGTCCATGACGAGCGCGAGGTCGTTGCCGTCGACCACCAGGTCCCGTACGGACACGATGTTCGGATGTTCGAGGCCGAGCAGCGCGGTCCGCTCCTGCACGAAGCGTCCGACGAGCTCCTGGTCCGACGCCAGGTCCTCGCGCAACAGCTTGACGGCGACCGGCCCCTCGGGACCCTCACCCAGCCACACCGTGCCGGCGCTGCCCCGCCCCAGTATCTGGTTGGCGGTGTACCGGCTGCCGATCTTCCGTGCCAAGACTGCTCCTACAGACGCGTGTTGCCGACGCGGCGCCGATCCCGGGGCGTGACACCAGCGGCTGCGCCGCGGGCCCCCGGGCCTCCAGCCGACAGACCTCAGCCGACCGACCTCGACCTCAGCCGATAAAACTACGCGTCCGAAGCCCCAACCTTCACCGCTGGGACGGAAATCACCCGCCAGGTGTCGACAAATCCCCAGAGTCGCACCGGAATCACAGCCGCAACACCGCCCACTTGATCCCCAAATGCCCCGGATGCCACCCGATTGCCCGACCGTCGTCCTCACAGCCGGCCGGACAGCCGAAACAACCGAAACGACCGGGACAGCCAAGACAGCCGGGGCACACCCGCGCGCCACCGGCCCTCGGCCCGCGGCCCCCAGGTCAGTTCCCAGAACCCCCAGAACCCCCGGAACCACCCCACCCCCCGGAATCACCGCTGAGCTTCCCCACCCACCCGCCGACCGTGTCGATCCAGTCACCGAGCTGCTCGAAGAACCCCTTCGTCGAGCCGATCCACCCCTGCAGCGGGCTCAGTTCCCAGATCAGCCACGCGGCGACGAACAGGATGACGATCGTGAACAGGCATCCCTTGAGGCAGCCGAGCCCGGGGATCTTCATCGGGTTGGCGCTGCGCCGGCGGGGTTCCCTCGGCTCACGCGGCGGTCGCGCCTCGGGCTGATGAGGGCGCTGGGGGGCGGGAGCGGGCGCGGGCGGGGCGTACCGCTGCGGCTGCTGGGGCTGCTGCTGGTGCTGGGGCGCGTACTGCTGGTGCTGAGGCGGCTGCCCCGGTCCCTGCGGATAGCCGTAACCGGGCTGCGGCTGCGGCCCCCGCTGCTGCTGACGAGACGGCGGCTGCTGGGGCTGTTGCTGCGGCGGCCTGCCCGGCTGGCGCTGGGGGCGGCGGCGCAGCGGGTCGTCGCCCGGGTCCAGGTACTGGACCTGCGTCTGCTCGTTGCGGTCCCGGGCGGCACGCAGCTGGTTCTGCCAGGGGTGCGGGTCCTCGGATCCCGCGCCGGGGCCCTGGGGCTGGTTCTGCGGTACGGGCGGCATGACGGCCGTGGGATCCGGTGCGCCCATGGCGCCCATCCCCACGGGACCCGGCACCCCGGTGTGCGGCAGGACGCTGGTGGCGGCGTTCGGGTCGTACGCTCCCGGGGCGCCCGCGCTGTGCGGCAGCACCTGTGTCGGGTCGCCCGAGCCGGGCCCCGCGGTCGGCGCCGGGTCCGGTGCGAGCAGGTGGACGACCCCTTCGGCCGCCGCGATCTGCATCGAGTTGGAGTGGACGCCGATGCCCTCGGCGACGACGCGCAGCCCGCGCGCGAGGTTCTCGGCGCTGGGCCGTTCGTCCGGGTTCTTGCGCAGGCAGCGCTCGATGACCGTCCACAGGGGCTCAGGCACGGTCGAGGGGCGGCGCGGCTCGGCGGTGAGGTGCTGGTGCAGCACTTCGAGGGCGGAGCCGCCACCGAACGGCGGACGGCCGGTGACCAGCTCGTACATGAGGATGCCGGCGCCGTAGATGTCGACGGCGGAGGTCTGCGGGCGGCCTTCGGCGGACTCCGGAGCGACGTACGCGGGCGTGCCGACGAACTCGTGGGTGCGGGTGAGGCCCGGGGAGTCGGCGAGGCGGGCGATGCCGAAGTCGGTGAGCATCGGGTGCATCCGGCCGTTGTCCTGCATGAGCAGGACGTTGGCGGGCTTCAGGTCCCGGTGCACGACACCGTCGGCGTGGCTGACGGCGAGCGCGTCGGCGATCTGGGCGGTGAGGAGGGCGGCGGCGACGGGCGTGAAGGGACCGTTCTCCCGCAGGTACCGGTGCAGGTCGGGCCCGTCGATCAGGTCCATGACCAGCGCCAGCAGGTCGCCCTCGACCACCAGGTCCCGTACGCGGACGATGTTCGGGTGGATCAGCCGCAGCAGCACGGACCGCTCGCGCAGGAAGCGCATCACGATGTCCGCGTCGTTTGCGAGCTCCTCCTTGAGGACCTTGATCGCCACGGTCTCGCCGGGCTGGCCGGGCACGGCCGCCTCGGCTCCCGCCGTCTCCCTCTGGCGGGCGCGCCAGACGGTGCCTGTGGCGCCGCGTCCCAGCGGCTCCTCAAGGAGGTACTTGCTCCCTACCGGCCGCACGTCATGGCTCCCTTACATACGTACATCACGTACACGGTCTTCCGACCCACTGTAGTGCCGCGTTCCCCGGACACCCTGGGCGACGGACGCCCCCCACTGGGGGCTACGTACCGGTTCCTTCGCGCGTTCGACGCGAAGAGGACGGAAGGAAGAGGCTGGAAAATCGTCGGAAAGTCGATGGGAAAGACGTCTCGACCGTCGCCCCGGTTGCCGAATCCCGAACGTGACCGATCTCAAACCGATTACCAAACCGATCCCAAACGGACAGCCGTCAGTCACTGGTCAGGCACTTTTGCGGGCAGAGGGGACACTTGAGGCGAACGTGTGGGTGGGGTGGGCGCGCGTTGTCAGTGGCAGGTGCGAGGATGCCTCCAGTACTGGCCTACGTGCTCGTGTGCGGTGGGGGAAGTCCGCGGTGGTGGGACCCGTGGCGTGGCTTCGTCCTCCTTTCCGGGTGTCCGCGCAGAAGGGACCGCTGACGGCGATGCAGATCCGGTTGACCGTCGTAGACCCACTGGGGCCGCCCTCGGAGCCGTGGGCGCGTGCCGCGAGCCGCGATGTGCTGGTCACCGCTCCCGCCGGCACGGCGCTCGCCTCGGTCGCCTCGGCCCTCGCGTCGGTCGTCACGGGCGACGGGGGTTCGGCGCTGCCCGAGCGCGGCCGGGAGCGCGAGAGCGGCGGCGCGGTGGTGCTCTACGCGGGTGACCAGCGCCTCGACGCCCAACGCTGCACCCTCGGCGAGCCCCCGCTGGTCGACGGCGCGGTGCTCGCCCTCGGTACGCCGTCGGAGCCCGAACCTCACCCCGAGGCGGACGAGGTGGCGGCCCAGCTGCACGTGGTCGCGGGACCGGACGCGGGCGGGGTCCATCTCCTGCACGGCGGCCAGATCACCATCGGCCGCTCCGCCGACGCCGACGTCCCGCTGGACGACCCGGACGTCTCCCGGCTGCACTGCGCGGTCACGGTCTCGGAGGACGGCCGCATAGCGGTCGCGGACCTCGACTCCACGAACGGTACGACGCTGTCCGGCACCCGCCTCGGCACCCGCCCGGTCCGTCTCGCGCCCGGCGCGCTGCTGCGCATCGGCGAGTCGGCCCTGCGCCTGACACCGCCCGGGGACGCGGGCGGCCGCGTGGGCACGACCCCCGACGGCGAGGGCCACGTGCGCGTGAGCGTCGCCGAAGAACGCGCGAGGACCGCGGGACGCCCGGCGGCCGAGCCGGGAAGCCCCGAGGGCGACGACCAGGACACCCACGGCAGGCGGCTCTCTTCCCCGTCCCACGCGCGCGTGCAGCCCGGCGGCACGGCGAAACCGCCCTCCGGGGAGACCCATCACGCCTACGGTTCGGCGGGCTGGGCATCCTCGGAAGCCTCCGGCCCGGCGCAGGCCGCGCAGCCGCTCGTCCCGGGACAGGGCCGGGCACCCCGGATCGAGAGCCGGAAGGCCCCGGGTACGGCCGGTGACACCCACGGGGCCGGGTTCTCCGTACCGCGGCCGGTGTCCGGGGCAGCCCCGGTGCCGCGGGCGCGCCCGCACGACGAGGGCGCGGGAGAGACGGAGGCCTCCACCGGCTCCGGACGCAAGGGAACGCCCCTCAGGGGGACGGATGTTCCGCAGGGTGTGCGCAAGCGCGGCGGCCTCTCCAAGTGGGCGCGGCGGCTGACCGGCGGGCGCGTGGAGCAGGAGACGACCGAGGGCGAGGTGTACGCCGACGAGGGGCCGGTGTCCGACCAGGCCGCCCCGGAGTTCGCGGACGCCCCGTCGCACGCCCCGGAGCGCTGGCCCGACCCGGCGACGCTGCTGCTCACGGCCCTGGGCCCCGGCCCCCGGCTCTGGGAGCGCGGCCCGGGTCACCCGGAAGCGCTCACGGTCCGGCTGGGTACGGCGGACCGCGCGGCCCCCGACGGTTCAGGGCTGCTGCCCGCCGTACCGGTGACCGCCGGGCTGCGTGAGGTCGGGGCACTGGGGCTGGCGGGGCCGCGCGCGCGGCTCTCGGGGCTGGCCCGCGCGGTGGTGGCCCAGCTGACGGCGCTGCACTCCCCGGAGGCCCTGGAAGTTGTCCTGATCAGCACGGACCGCGCGCGTACCCCCGAGGAGCGCACCGCCGAGTGGTCGTGGCTCGGCTGGCTCCCGCATCTGCGCCCCGGGCACGGCCAGGACTGCCGCCTCCTGCTCGCCTACGACCGCGAACAGGCCACGGCCCGCACCGACGAACTCCTGCGCCGCCTGGAGGACCACGACACGGAGGCGATGGCGAAGAGCCTCGCCTCCGGCGACGAAGAAGCGGACCCGGGCGACCGGGGCGCACCCCAGGGCGCGGCCAGACGGCCTTCCTGGGCCCGGGACGACGACCCCGCCGAGGCGGCGGACGGTTTCGTGGGGCCGTACACCGTGGTCGTCGTGGACGGCGACCCGGGCGGCGCGGCGGTCCGGGAGGCCGTCGCGCGGCTGGCGCAGGAGGGACCCCGGGCGGGGATCCACGTCGTGTGCCTCGCGGAGACGGAGGCGGCGTCTCCCGCGTCTCCGGTGACGGAGACGTACGAGGCGGCGTGCGCGGCCTCACCGCCGTTCCGTGAGTGCGGGGCGGTGGCGCTGCTCAGCGGTGACGTGGCCACGGCGCTGCACGTGATGCGGGTGGCCCGCGCGGGGGTGCCCGCGCCCGGCCGGAAGGCGGCCGGGTCCCCCGACACCGACTTCGACTTCGACTTCGACGACCAAGGCGAATCCGGTGACGGCTTCGGCGGCGATTTCGGCGGTACGACGGGCCGGACGCCCGCCGGGAGCGCCGGCCTGGTCGGTCAGGGCTCCGTCGCCGCCGTGGACGCGGTGTCTCTGGCGTGGGCCGAGCGGTTCGCGCGGGCGCTGGCTCCGCTGCGCACCGACGGTGCCGGTGGGGGTCGGCAGCAGCGTGTCTCCGCGCCGTTGCCACAAGCGGCCCGGCTGCTCGACGAGTTGGGGCTGGCGCGGGCCACCCCGGCGTCCCTGATGGCCCGTTGGGCGGATGCGGCCGACGACACCGAGACGCTCGGCGGCCGTGCCTGGGCCGTCCTCGGCGCCGGTCCGCGCGGCCCGGTCGGCGTGGACCTCGCGGCCGAGGGACCGCACCTGCTGATCGAGGGGCCGCCCGGCAGCGGGCGTACGGAGTTGCTGCGGGCGGTCGTCGCGTCGCTGGCCGCCGCCGAGCGTCCCGACCGGCTGGGCATCGTGCTGATGGACGGCCGGGACGGCACCGGTGGAAGCGGTGGCAGTGGTGGCGGGGGCGGGGGCGCGCAGCACGCGGAGGGGCTGCGGGTGTGTACCGACCTTCCGCATGTCACCACTCACCTCACGGCCAACGACCCTGTCCGGATGCGGGAGTTCGCCCAGTCGCTCAGCGCCGAACTGAAACGGCGGGCCGAGTTGCTCGGGCGGGTCGGTTTCGCCGAGTGGCACACCGGGCGCGAACTGTCCGGCCGGATCGGGCCGCAGCGGTCGAAGTCCGGGTCGGGCACGCACGGTTCGGTGGGCGCGAGGGCGGGAGAGGGCGCCGGGGATCTCGACTCGCCGCCGAGTTCGACGATGAAGTTGCGGCCGGCGGCGAGCCGACGGCGTACGGAGACACCGCCGCTGGCCCGGCTCGTGGTCGTCGTCGACGACCTGGACGCGTTGGTGTCGCCGCCGCTGGGGTCGCCGGGGCGGCCGTCGGCGGGGTCCGTGGTGCGGGCGTTGGAGGCGGTGGCCCGGGAGGGCGAGCGGCTAGGGGTGCATCTGGTGGCCGCGGCGGGCGTCGGCGGGCGCACCGCGGAGACGGAACTGGCCCGGGGGGCCGCGCTTCGGGCCGTCCTGGACGCGCCGGCGCCGGGGCCGGACGAACCCGCGGCCGGGCGGGGGCGGTTGAGCGGGGCGGACGGGAGGGGTGTCCCGTTCCAAGGGGGGCGGGTGACGGGGCGTATCCCGCGTACGGCGACGTTGCGGCCGACTGTCGCCGCGGTGGACTGGCAGCGGATGGGGGATCCGCCGGCTCGGCGGCCGGTGCGTGAACTGGGCAACGGGCCGACGGACTTGGCCCTGCTGGCCAGCGCGCTGGAGCGGGCGGCGCGGTCGGTGTCGGCGGTGGAGGTGCCGTCACTGCTGTGAGTGGGGGGCGGTTTTCTCCGCCCCCGCCGCCCCTACCCGTCCCGTTCTTCTGGGGCTGCCGCCCCAGACCCCGCTGCCGGCCCTGAAGGGGCCTCGTCCTCAAACGCCGGACGGGCTGGAGGTGCCTGGGCCTGGCCTGTAGACGCAGCGCGGGCGGGCGGGTGGGAAAGAAGCCCCGGCTGGATCGACCTCGTCCTCAAACGCCGGACGGGCTGGAGGTGCCCGGCCTGGGCTGGATAGAAGCGGCAAACGGGTGGGCGGGTGGGAAAACAACCGCTGGACAACGTACGCGCACTTGCCGACCCCCACGACCCGGCGTAGACCAGACCCCACGGGACAGCGCCGAACGACGAACGGGGCACACATGCGCAGCACGCTACGTACACGCACCCTGACCGCCCTCTCCGCCACAGCCCTCGCTCTCACCCTCACCTCCTGCGGCTCCGACGACGACCCGGGCGGCAAGGCCACCGGCACCGGCACCGGCGGTGACACCTCCTCCGTCAAGCTCCCCAAGCTGGACGGCCAGACCTTAGAGGTCGCCGCCGTCTGGACGGGCCCCGAGCAGGAGAACTTCACCAAGGTGCTGCGGGAGTTCGAGAAGCGCACCGGCGCGAAGGTCAACTTCGTGCCGACGGGCAACAACACCTCCACGTTCCTCGGTACGAAGATCCAGGGCGGCCAGCCCCCGGACGTCGCGTTCCTGCCGCAGGTGGGCGTACTGCACCAGTTCGCCGAGAAGGGCTGGCTCAAGCCGCTCGGCGCGGACGCCCAGGCCCAGTTGGACAAGAACTTCTCCGCCGGCTGGAAGGACCTCGGGGCCTTCGAGGGCAAGCAGTACGGCATCTACGTCAAGGCCGCCAACAAGTCACTCGTCTGGTACAACACCGCCGCGTTCGAGGCCGCGGGCCTCACCGACACCCCCAAGACCTGGAAGGACTTCCTCGCCACGGCCCAGACGCTCTCCGACGCGGGCTCCCCCGCCGTCTCCGTGGGCGGCGCCGACGGCTGGACCCTCACCGACTGGTTCGAGAACGTCTATCTGTCGCAGGCGGGCCCGGAGAAGTACGACCAGTTGGCCCTGCACAAGATCAAGTGGACCGATCCCTCGGTCAAGGAGGCCCTGACCACCCTCGCCCAGCTCTGGGGCAAGGACGACCTCCTCGCGGGCGGTCGTTCCGGCGCGCTGGCGACCGAGTTCCCGAAGTCGGTCATCCAGACCTTCACGGGTGACACCCCGGCGGCGATGGTCTTCGAGGGCGACTTCGTGGCCGCCAACATCAACGCGGACACCAAGGCCAAGATCGGCACGGACGCGAAGGTCTTCCCGTTCCCGGCGGTCGGCGACCAGGCACCCGTCGTCAGCGGCGGCGACGTCGCCGTGGCGCTGAAGGGCGGCGCGGGCGCCCAGGCCCTCCTGACGTTCCTCGGCTCGACCGACGCTGCCGAGATCTGGGCGGCGCAGGGCGGCTTCCTCTCGCCCAACAAGACGATGGACCAGGCGGCGTACAAGGACGAGGTCACCCGGAACATCGCCAAGGCCCTCATCACGGCGGGCGACGACTTCCGCTTCGACATGTCCGACCAGGCCCCGGCCTCCTTCGGCGGTACCCAGGGCGTCGGCGAGTGGAAGGACCTCCAGGACTTCCTGAAGAACCCGAAGGACGTCGCGGGCACACAGAAGAAACTCGAGGCGGACGCCGCCAAGGCGTACAAGAACGGCTGACGGCGCCGGCATGGAGTCGCAGAGAAACCACCCGCCGGCCGTCACCACGACGCCGGTCACCCTGACCACGGGCAGGCCCAGGACCGTCACCGGCACCCGCTGGTGGGTGGCGGGCCTGTTCCTGCTGCCCGCCCTGGTCCTGCTGGGCTCACTCGTCGTCTACCCGATCGGTTACTCCGTCTGGCGCAGCCTCTACGACGCCGACGGTTCGGGTTTCGTCGGCCTGGAGAACTACGGCGACATCTTCACGAACGACGCCACGCTGACGGCCGTACGCAACACGGCGATCTGGGTGGCCGTGGCCCCCGCTCTGGTCACCGCGCTCGGTCTGATCTTCGCGGTGCTCACCGAGCGGGTGCGCTGGGGTACGGCGTTCAAGCTGATCGTCTTCATGCCGATGGCGATCTCGATGCTCGCGGCGGGCATCATCTTCCGCCTCGTTTACGAGCAGGACCCGGACCAGGGCGTCGCCAACGCGATCGTGACGTCCGTGCACGACGCCTTCGTCGACTCGTCGGTCTATCCGAAGGCCCGCCCGGCCCCGGCCGGCGACCTCAAGGCGTCCGGCGGTGGTTCGTTCACCTCCACCGGGACGGTCACAGCGGGCACCCCGGCGCTGCTGCCCCTCGTAGGCATCGCCCCGAACAAGCTCCCCGGCACCCCGGAGAACGCGAAGGCGCCCGGCGCCTCCGGTGACGGGGTCACCGGCACCGTCTGGCTGGACTTCAAGCTCGGCGGTGGCGGTACGAAGGGGCAGGTCGACCCGGGTGAGAAGGCGCTGAAGGGCGTCAAGGTCGAGGCCGTGAAGGACGGGAAGGTGGTCGCCTCGGCGACCAGCGGCGCCGACGGGACGTTCGCTCTGCCCGCCGACGCCGACGGAGCCCACCTGCGTCTGCCGGGCTCGAACTTCACCGGCGCCTACAACGGGATCGACTGGCTCGGGCCCACCCTCGTCACCCCGGCCATCATCGGCAGCTACACCTGGATGTGGGCCGGGTTCGCGATGGTGCTCATCGCGGCGGGGCTCGCGGGCGTGGACCGGAATCTGCTGGAGGCGGCGCGCGTCGACGGCGCCAACGAGTGGCAGGTGTTCCGGCGGGTCACCGTACCGCTTCTCGCGCCTGTGCTGGTCGTCGTTCTCGTCACGCTGATGATCAATGTGATGAAGGTGTTCGACCTCGTCTACATCATCGCCCCGCAGCCCAGTCAGGACGACGCCAACGTCCTCGCGCTCCAGTTGTTCCTGTCGTCGTTCGGCGGTGGCGGCAACTACGGCGTGGGCAGTGCGATCGGCGTGCTTCTGCTGCTGCTCGTCCTGCCGGTGATGTTCGTCAATCTCCGTCGACTCAGGAAGGAGCGTCAGCGGTGACGGCTGTCGACCCGACCCTCGACCGACCCCTCGACCCGCCCGTGCGCGCCAGGCGCTCCTTCGCCGCCCGCGTCGCCAGTGGTGCCGCGGGGGGCGTGCTGAGGCTCTTTCTCATCCTTGTCGCGCTGATCTGGATGGTGCCGACGTTCGGGCTGCTCGTGTCGTCGTTCCGCGACCCGACGGACATCTCCACCTCGGGATGGTGGAAGGTCTTCACGGCTCCGGGGCAGCTGACCGCCAAGAGCTACAGCACGCTGCTGAAGAACGACGCGATCACGAGTTCCCTCCTCAACACCGTCTGGATCACGGTCCCGGCGACGCTTCTGGTCGTCGTGATCGGCGCGATGGCCGGATACGCCTTCGCGTGGATGGACTTCCGTGGGCGCGACTGGTGGTTCCTGGTCGTCGTCGCGCTGCTCGTCGTACCCGTGCAGGTGGCGCTGATCCCGCTCTCCGATCTCTTCGGGAAGATCGGGATCTTCGGCGACATCATCGGGGTGGTGCTGTTCCATGTGGGGTTCGGGCTGCCCTTCGCGATCTTCCTGCTGCGCAACTTCTTCGCGGAGATCCCGCGCGAGCTGCTGGAGGCGGCCCGGCTGGACGGGGCGGGTGAGATCCGGCTGTTCGCGACCGTCGTACTGCCGCTCGCCGCGCCCGCGATCGCGTCGCTGGGGATCTTCCAGTTCCTGTGGGTGTGGAACGACATGCTGGTCGCGCTGGTGTTCTCCGACTCGCAGTCGCAGCCGCTGACGGTCGCGCTCCAGCAGCAGGTACGGCAGTTCGGCAGCAACATCGAGGTGCTGGCGCCGGGCGCGTTCATCTCGATGGTGATCCCGCTGGCGGTGTTCTTCGCGTTCCAGCGGCAGTTCGTGTCGGGGGTGATGGCGGGGGCGGTCAAGTAACCGGACAACCCGACGACCGCACAACCGGAACAGCAGACGAGGGGACCAGGGGACGAACGGAAGGCCGGACAAGCAGCCCATTCGCCCCCCCATCCCCCACATGCCGCAATCGGCGTAACCAAGTCACTCCATCGGCCGTTCCCGGGCAGTAGACCCGCGCCGACCCACCGACCCATGGATGTGTCTTGCCCAGGTTCAGTGTCATCGTCCCCGCGTACAAGGTTCAGGCGTATCTCCAGGACTGCCTGGAATCGGTGCTCGGCCAGTCGTATACGGATCTCGAAGTGATCGCCGTCGACGACTGCTCGCCCGACGCCTGCGGTGCGCTCGTCGACGAGTTCGCGGCGCGCGACGCCCGGGTGCGCCCCGTCCACCTGCCGGAGAACGGCGGGGTGGGCGCGGCGCGCAACGCGGGGATCGAGCAGGCGACCGGGGACTATCTGGTCTTCGTCGACGGCGACGACACCCTCGCCCCGGACGCGCTGCGGGCGATCGCCGACCGGATCAAGGAGGCGGGCGACCCGGACGTGCTCGTCTACGACCACGCGCACGCCCTCTGGACCGGCGAGACCGTCCGCGGCCCGTTCCTCGGGCAGCTCACCGAGCAGGGTCCCGTCCCGTTCCGGCTCGACGACCGGCCGTTGCTGCTCAAGTTGGAGCCGGTGGCGTGGAACAAGGCGTACCGGCGGGAGTTCGTCGAGCGCGAGGAGCTCACGTTCCCGCCGGGCGCCGACGCGGACCTCCCCTGGACGGTGCCGGCCCTGCTGGCCGCCGAGTCGGTCGCGACCCTGGACCGGGTCTGTGTCCACCACCGCCGGCCGCGGCAGCACGCCGGCGCCCGTCCGCTCGCCGCGCACGGGCACTTCGACATCCACGAGCAGTACGACCGGGTCTTCGCGTTCGTCGACGCCCGACCCGAACTCACGCGCTGGCGGCCGGTGTTGTTCCGCCGGATGGTCGACCAGCTGGTGTCGGTGCTGGCCCGGACGGACCGGCTGCCGAGCGGCGCCCGCGCCGAGTTCCTGCGCAGGTCGCGGGCCCACTACCGCCGTTACCGCACCCCGGGCGCCGCCGTGCCGCTGCACGCCCGGCTCCGGCACCTGCTCGTCCGGACGGGCAGCTATCGCACGTATCGGGCGGTGCGGCTCGCGTCAGCCCTGCGCAGGCACGTCACCCGGTTCGTCAAGTCGCTTGCGCGCAGCGTCCGTTCGACCGCCCTGCGGCTGCACTACCGGGTCCAGCGGCGGCTGCCGGTGCGCGCCGACCGGGCCGTCTTCGCCAGTCATTCCGGGCGTGGGTACGGCTGCAACCCGGGCGCCCTGGAGTCCGCGTTCCGTTCCTTCGTGCCGGGGATGCGGACGGCGTGGGTCGCACGCCCCGAGCACCATCACACGCTGCCGACGGCGACCGCCCGGGTAAGGCCCGGCACGGCCGCCTACTGGACGGCGCTGGCCCGCTCCAAGTACCTGGTGAACAACGGGAGTTGGGACGAGCGGTATGTGAAGCGGGCCGGGCAGGTGGTGATCCGGACCCAGTACGGGACGCCGTTGAAGCGCATGGGCCTCGACCTCCAGGACCGGCCGGCCGCCGCCCGTGACACCGACTTCACGGCACTTCTCGCGGACGTCGACACCTGGGACCACTGCCTGTCGGCCAACCGCCACTCCACCCTCGTCTGGGAGCGCGTCTTCCCCGGTGGCTACACCACCCTGGAAACCGGGCAGCCCCGCAACGACGTGTTCCAGCAGGCGACTTCGGCGGACGTGGCCCGGCTGCGCGAGTCGCTCGGCATCCCGGAGGGCTCGGTCGCGATCCTCTACGCGCCCACCCACCGCGACTACCAGCGCGCCCCCCGCCTCACCCTCGACCTGGAACGCGTACTGCGCCAACTCGGCCCGCGTTACGTCCTGTTGACCCGCGCCCACCACGAATACGACGCCCCGCTCGCGCCCGCCCCCGGTGGCCGGCTCATTGATGTGACCGACCATCCGAGCATCGAGTCACTGTGCCTCGCCTCGGACGCGCTGGTCACCGACTACTCGTCACTGATGTTCGACTACGCCAACCTGGACCGGCCGATCGTGATCCACGCGGACGACTGGGAGGCGTACGAGGCGGCCCGTGGCACGTACTTCGACCTGCGCGCGTTCCCGCCGGGCGCGGTGTCGCGCAACGAGGACGAACTGATCGACATCTTCGCGACCGGCCACTGGCGCGGTTCACGCTCCACCCAGCTGCGGACCGCGTTCCGCGAGCGGTTCTGTCCGTACGACGACGGGCGCGCCGCCGAACGAGTCGTCCGGCGGCTGGTGTTGGGCGAGACAGCGAGGCGGTCCCCGGTCACTCCGCTCGCCGAGCGCCACCCGGTGCCGTCGGCGGCCGCCGCGTTCGCCGGCGCGCCGCTCGCGAGCGTGCCGCATCCGCAGCCCAGCCCCGACGGCGCGCCCGTCCACAGCGGTTCCTGAACGACGTACCGGATGCGGTGGATGTACCGGCCGTACCGTCCCGGCGGTACTACTCGATGACGAGGTCGACCTCGATGTTGCCGCGCGTCGCGTTGGAGTACGGGCAGACCTGGTGAGCCTGCTCGACGAGCCCCCGGCCGGTCTCCGCGTCGACGGAGTCGGGCAGCTCGACGCGGAGGGTGACCTTGAGGCCGAAGCCCTCGCCCTGCTTGCCTATGCCGACCTCGGCGGTCACGGCGGCGTCGCTGACGTCGACCTTGGCGGCGCGGCCGACCAGGCCCAGGGCGCTGCCGAAGCAGGCGGCGTAACCGGCGGCGAAGAGCTGCTCCGGGTTGGTTCCGGCGCCGTTGCCGCCGAGCTCCACCGGCATGGCGAGCGCGAGGTCCACCTTGCCGTCGGAGCTGACGGCGCGGCCCTCGCGGCCGTGGGTGGCGGTGGCGACTGCGGTGTAGATCGCGTCCATGGAACCCGTCCCTCTCATCAAACTCATCAAAGCTTCCCTGGAGCCCCTGCGGGGTTCCTTGTGGTGATGATCTAAGCACACAATTTAATTGCGCACAACTAAGTGATGGGCAAAGAGGTACCCTGGAGGCATGTCAGCAACCTCCGCCGAGGACTTCCTCCGTCTCGACCAGCAGATCTGCTTCTCCCTGAACGCGGCGTCCCGCGCCTTCAACGGCGTCTACCGCGTGGTCCTCAAGGACCTCGGTCTCACCTACCCGCAGTACCTGGTGATGCTCGTTCTGTGGGAGCACGGACAGCTGCCCGTGAAGAAGGTCGGCGAACATCTGCGCCTCGACTCCGGGACGCTGTCACCGCTGCTCAAACGGCTGGAGACGGCCGGTCTGGTCCGGCGCGAGCGCAGCGTCCGGGACGAGCGGTCGGTGGAGGTGCGGGCGACCGACGAGGGCCTCGCGCTGCGCGAGCGGGCACTTCAGGTCCCGCGCCGCATCGCCCTGGCGACCAGCTTCGACGTGGACGAGATCCGGGCGCTGCGGGCCCGCCTCGACGAGCTCACCACCGCCCTGGACGCGGCAGCGCTCGACGCGTAGCGGCGCCACCGCGTCGGGCCTGCGCTCATAGAGGCGCAGGGTCACCCCGCCGCCCCTGAATTCCCGCCTCGGCTCGAACTCCTCCTCCACCACCGCCCGTTTGACCCGCTCGGTCGGGCTCCCCGGACGCCAGGACGGGCGCAGCGCGTACGGCTCCGCGACCAGCCACACCTGGTCGAGCCCGGCCAGTTGCCACCGCAGCGCGGCCGGGCCCACCTCGACGCCGTACAGCGTGCCGGACACGCGCGCGGACTCGGCGAGCGCCACGTCACGGGTGGCGCGAAACCCCTTCGGGTACGCCAGCGCCGAGCGCCGCCCGATGGACGGGAGGAACAGCACCGGGTCGCCGGGGCGCAGCTCGCGGGCCGCGAGGGCGGAGGCGGCGGCCAGGTTGTCGCCGCCGCGCCGGGCCACATCACGGTCTTGCCGGAGCAGCGGCACCTGGTGCGCGCAGACGACGGCCACGGCGAGCACCCCGCCCGCGGTCACGGTCGCCCGGGGCAGACGGGGCACGGCCCGCGCGAGGCGGTCGGCGCCGGCGGCGATCAGGAGGGGGGCGCCGGCGAGTGCGTACAGGACGTACCGGTCGTCGTAGAGCGGCGACCACTGGGAGACGGTCATGAGGAGCGCGGGCGGTACGAGGAGCAGTGGGAGGGCGACGGCGACGAGGGGCGGCTCATGGCCGCGGCGGGCGGCCCAGGGGCGCCGCAGGGCAACGCACATGAGCAGGAGGCAGGGCGCGAGGATCTCGTCCGTCTGACCGGCGAAGCGGTGCACCAGCCGGTTGACGCTGCCCTGGCCGGGCGGTCGCAGCCAGCTCACCTGCGCCGCCTGGGCGTGCGAGAGCAGCGCCAGCGGGAGCAGCGCCAGCGCCACGGCGCAGGCCGCGCACAGCCAGGCGGCCCACACCCGCAGGGGGACGCGGGCGAGCACGAGGGTCACGGCATGCGCGAGGAGCAGCAGTACGGCGAACTCGTGGAGGAGGCAGGTGACGGCGAGGACCACCGCGTACGGCGTCCAGGAGCGGCCCCCGACCGCGCGTACGAGCAGCAGTGTCGCGCCTGCCGCGCCGGTCGCGACCATCGCGTACGACCGGCCCTCCTGGGCGTAGTGGCCGACCGTCGGGGTGACCGCGTACAGCAGTCCGGCCCAGAGTCCGACGCGCGGGCGGGCCAGGCGGGTGCCGAGGGCCGCGACGAGGCCGGCGGTCGCGGCGGCGGCGAGGACGGACGGGAGCCGCAGGAGGACCTCACCGGGGTGGAGGGCCAGGACGGGTCGCATGAGGAGGTAGTACAGGCCGTGTACGGCGTCGACCTCGTGCAACAGCCGCCAGATCTGCGGCACGGTGCGCCGCGCGACCTGGAAGGTGGCCGCCTCGTCACGCCATATGCCTCCCCGGTCGAGGCCCCAGCAGCCGATCACCAGCATGACGGCCATGGGGATCACGGGGACCGCGACGGCGGCTGTCTTCCTGTTCATCCCCTGGTTCATCGGCCTGTAGATCACAGGCCTGATTTTGTGGGATTAGACAACATTTGATGGTTATTGACGGCGATTGTCGATGAATTGACGCTAATAGGGCATTCACTCGGCTTACGATCCGGCCGTGACGAGACCCCCCGCCCTCCTTGCCCTCGCTGTCGGCTGGGCCGCCTCCCGCGCCCTGACGCTGTGGCTGCTGATCCACGACGACCTCCCGCTGTTCGGCGGCGGCGCGGTGGCCCGTGAAGTGCAGCGGCTCTACTTCCGCTGGTACGGCGTCCTCACGCAGGGCACGTTCCCCGCGCACGACACGCTGTGGCAGTACCCGCCGGGTGCCGGTCCGGTGCTGCTGTCGCCGGCGCTGCTGCCGACTCTCACCTACTTCGAGGCGTTCGTGGCGCTCACGCTCGCCGCCGACCTCCTGATCCTGCTGGCCCTCACGCGCGCGGGGAGGCGTCCGGGCCGTTCTCTGCGCGGCGGCGCGTACTGGACGGCGAGTCTGCCCCTGCTCCTCCATGTGCCGCTCGCCCGCTACGACGTGCAGGTCACGGCATTCGCCGTCATCTCCCTGTTGACGTTGTCGCGCTCCCCGCGCGCGTGCGGCGCGTTCGCGGCACTGGGCGCCCTGGTGAAGGTCTGGCCCGCGCTGGTACTGCTCGGTACGCCGAAGGGCCGCGCGACCCGGTCGGCGTGGACGTCCGCGACGGTCACGGCGACGGCCGCGCTGGCCCTCCTGGCGGCGGTTTTCAGCAACCCGTTCGCCTTCGTGCGCCAGCAGGGCGGGCGGGGCGTGCAGATCGAGTCGTTCGGCGGCACCGCGCTCTCCCTCGCCACGCGCGCCGGATGGGAGGGGCGCGTGCGTTACCAGTACGGCGCGATGGAGTTCGTGGGCCCGTACGTCACGTCCGTGGCGGCGCTGTCCCTGGCCCTGACGGCCGTCGCGTTCGGGCTCCTGCTGCTGTGGCGGGTACGGGCCCGGCGCTGGACGGAGGCGACACCGTTCGACGCGGCGCTGACGGCCGTACTCCTCTTCACGGTCACCAGCAGGGTGATCAGCCCGCAGTACCTGGTCTGGCTGCTCGGCCTGGCCGCCGTGTGCCTGACCTCACGGCACACCAGTCAGCGCCCGGTGGCATGGTTGCTCCTCGCGGCCGCCGCCGTCAGCGGCCTCGACTATCCGGTGCTGTACTCCGAGGTCGTGCACTGCACCTGGACGGGCGTGACGGTGATGGTCGTACGCAACGGTCTGCTGGCCGCGGCGGCGGTCCTGTCCTTCGTACGGCTGTGGCGCGCGGCCAGGCCGGCCGCACCGCCGGTCCCCTCTTTCGTGCGTTCACTCCCCGAACGGGAACTTAGTGCGTCTTAACGGGAGTTAACTGAAAAAGTCCGACTGGTCGCACGACCATCCGACCACACGAGGGGACGGCCGCACATGACCTGGCTGATCACCGGCGGCGCCGGCTACATCGGGGCGCATGTCGTGCGCGCGATGACCGACGCGGGGACGCGAGCCGTGGTGTACGACGACCTGTCCACCGGTATCGCCGGGCGCGTGCCGGACGGCGTACCGCTGGTGGTCGGCTCGACCCTGGACGGGGAGCGGGTGGCGCGCGCCCTGCGGGACCACGAGGTGACGGGCGTGGTTCATCTGGCGGCGAAGAAGCAGGTGGGCGAGTCGATGGACCGCCCCCTGCACTACTACCGGGAGAACGTGGAGGGGCTGCGCGTCGTGCTGGACGCGGTCACGGCGGCCGGGGTGCCGTCCTTCGTGTTCTCGTCATCGGCGGCGGTGTACGGCATGCCGTCCGCCGCACGGGACGGGGCCCTGGTGACGGAGGACACGCCGTGCGCCCCGATGAGCCCGTACGGCGAGACGAAGCTGGCGGGCGAGTGGCTGGTCCGCGCGACCGGCCGAGCCACGGGCCTGTCGACCGCGAGCCTGCGCTACTTCAACGTGGCGGGCGCGGCGGCCCCGGAGCTTGCGGACGTGGGCGTCTTCAACATCGTCCCGATGATCTTCGAACGGCTGACGGCCCATGAGCCCCCGCGCATCTTCGGCGACGACTACCCGACCCCGGACGGCACCTGTGTACGGGACTACATCCATGTGGTGGACCTGGCGGAGGCCCACGTGGCGGCGGCCAGATCTTCCAGTGCGGCGACATGCGCATCGGCGATGTCGACGACCGAGATGTAGTCGCGGATGCAGGTGCCGTCGGGTGTTGGGTAGTCGTCGCCGAAGATGCGCGGGCCTTCCCCGGCCACTATGCGCTCGAACGCCATCGGGA
>Ga0136846_1227018_pt1 | contig 19154 bp, 14 predicted proteins | sample HopSoiMetagenom2_FD_96841 | JGI IMG/M metagenome (GOLD analysis project Ga0136846, IMG submission 96841) | Grasslands soil microbial communities from Hopland, California, USA - 2 Assembly 2016 (version 4) | ecosystem: Environmental > Terrestrial > Soil > Grasslands | place: USA: Hopland...
AAACATGTTTACATTATCGCAGTTATTATACGGCTTGTAAGGCACCCATTTCCAAAGATTATAAGCAGCATTATATTCTGCTCCCGCCAGTAACCTGTTACTGCTGTAAGCAAACAGGTCAACACCCTGATTATACGCTACCTGGCAGGCATAGGCAAGAAATCCAAGTCCAAGCATAGCATGTGCCTGGTCACGGCCACTTTCCTGCCACTGACCCATACCATTGGGATGAATATAATAAACAGCATTGGTGATGGCCCCATTACCGGCGCCTGTTTTAAAATAATTTATGCCTTCATTGAATTTGGCCGTATCATCAAGCAGCACCCCCATACTTATGAGCGCGCCTATATTGCAGGCATCCCAGTTGGCGAAGTAATGACTGTCGCAGGTACCATTGTGATTGGTAAGAAAATCATGACAAACGGGATACAACCAGGTGCTCATCATATTTTTAAACCGGCTGAGATCTGAAGAAGCCCAGCCCGGATACAACCGCAGCACTTCTGCTGCTATTGCAAAATCCATAACGGCAATGCCCATTAAGCCGGGAATGTCTGTTCCTGTTGGTACCTGGTTCACGGCAGCGCTCCACCCGTTTAAATTACGTACAGCACAGGCGGCGAAAGTAGTATCACCTGAAATATACCAGCGCAAAGCATTCAAATAAGCAGCATGCGCATCCGCATCGGCCCGCTGACGGCTGGCGCCCATATTTGCCTGCGGGGCGGCGGAATATGTGTTTTTTGCTTTTGAATCAGTTATCAGCACATTCCAGTCGTCTATCCATGGATGCGCAGCGGCAGCTACTTTTGTTTTCATCCGGTCAAGGTCGGTTTGCGTATGCAGACCGCCGGGATGAACAAAAGTTTGTGCGGTTACATATTTTAATAAAAGAAAAGAAAATAGCAGCAATAGCAAGCATTTGTTAGGCCTGAATTTTCCCATATGTTTTGCTTTTTGGTTTTACCAATCGTTAGATGAAATGAACAGCCGTTATATAGTGCTTAGGAGATCATAGCTGTAACCAAATTCTAAGGGTTTGAATTTCCTGGGGCTATTATCAAAAATATTATCATATAAAAGGAAACAGGGGGGAGATTTCAGTATAAAAAGGGGGTGGTTTTCGGATTTTTAAGCCATAAGCGCACAAATTACCGCATTTGATATATGATGGGCATATAAGTAACAATGCTTACATTTAAGTATTGGTGACCATTAAACTTACTGATGAAAAAAAATATTTAGTTACATGACAACTAAAATGAATTTCTTCCTGCTGATCTTCGCCATTACAGGCTTTACAAATTGCAAAACCAGTCAAATGAACCACTCATCTACAACAGAAATTGGAATGTTTAAGGTGGCAATACTTTATCCGAATGGGGAAGATAAAACCTTTGACATGGACTATTATGAAAAAAAACACATGCCAATGGTAGCTGGATTTTTAGGCAAAAATTTGAAATTTTATGAAATTGATAAGGGCATAGCAGGCAGAACCCCCAATGACAAAGTTCCTTTTGCGGCTATAGGTTATTTCTACATTAATGATGTTGCTGAATATAATAAAGCAATCGCACAAAATAGAGATGCCGTTATCAGTGACTTTAAAAATTACACCAACATTCAGCCTGTTGTACAAATTAGTGAAATTAAACAGGTGGTATACCCTGCCGCAAAGTAAAGAATAGAATCCCTAAAAATCGTTTGTCTTTCAATGGCAACCTTCAACCACTCGCGCACCAATATTATCCGGTATATTCTGATCAGCGTATTTATTATTATCCTGGTCCAATTATTTAACCTGCAGGTGCTTTCGGGCAAGTATCGCCGGGACGCTTTCAATAACGCTGTATTTCCAAAAGTAAAGTACCCGGGCAGAGGCATTATTTTCGATCGTAACGGTAAGGCCATATTAAACAATGCCATCCTGTATGACCTGGTTGTAACACCAAAGGAAGTCAGGGCAGTAGACACTACAGAGCTTTGCGCATTACTGGGTATTGACGTGGCAGAATTCAATAAACGCCTTCGCGATGCCCGTATCAGGAATGGTGGTTACCGTCCATCCCTGTTCGCGCCACTGCTGCCTGAAGCTGTACATGTCCGTTTAGATGAAAATATATGGAAGTACCCTGGTTTCACTTTAGTTGAACGACCTGTGCGTGTTTATCCATACAATGCCGGCGCCCATCTCCTGGGCTATATTGGAGAAGCAGATTCGGCAATCATTAAACGGTCGGGCGGATTCTACAGGATCGGCGATTATGTAGGCCGCTCTGGCCTGGAAAGTACATATGAAAATGTTCTCATGGGACAGCGTGGCGTAGAATACCTGCTAAAAGATAACCTAAACAGGTTAGTAGGCAGTTACGAGAATGGCAGCTACGATACGGCTGCGGTTGCCGGGCGTAATCTACATACGTGTCTTGACATAGAGCTACAAATGCTGGCCGAAAAGCTGCTGAGGGGAAAAGTGGGCGCCGTTGTTGCGCTTGATCCCAAAACCGGAGGCGTACTGGCTATGGCATCCAGCCCCGATTTTAATCCTAATGATCTGGCCGGTCCATCCAGGCAAAAAAATTATTCGCGGTTGGTGCTGGATGTGGCAAGCCCTATGTTAAACAGAGCGATCAAAGGACAATACCCCCCTGGTTCAACTTATAAACCGATGGGGGCATTAATTGCCCTGGAAGAAGGCCTCATTACATCTGCCAGTAGCTATGACTGTCACGGAACTTATTACGGTTGTAACCGCCCATTGAATTGTACGGAAAAACAGTCAGGGCATGCGGCCAATCTAAGATTGGCAATTGCCTGGTCCTGTAACTCTTTTTTTTCGGATGTTATTAAAAAGACAATCGATAACCCGGCTTATAATGATCCACGTAAGGGATTAACAGCATGGAAAGCGTATATGTCGGCTTTCGGTATGGGACATAGAACAGGAATTGACCTGCCGAGCGAAGATGGTGGCAATGTGCCGGATACCGGTCAATATGATAAAGCATATCGCGGCTTATGGAATTCATGTACCATGACGGGCGGAGGATTAGGGATAGGGCAGGATAAGATGCTGGCTACTCCCCTGCAAATGGCGAATGCGATGTGTCTTATTGCCAACAAGGGCTTTTATTTTACCCCACACCTGGTAAACAGGATTGAAGCAGAGAATTCAAACGATACGCTGCTGAAAAAATACCGCGTAAAACACGAGGTGCTTACGCACATTGCACCTGATGTATATGATGTGGTGACTGCCGGCATGCAGGATGTTGTAGAGAAGGGAACTGCCAAAACTGCCCGCATTCCCGGAATTAACATCTGCGCCAAAACCGGCACTGCACAAAATATGATCCTGCTCGACGGCAAACGTTATGAACTAAAGGAGAACTCCACTTTTGTATGTTTTGCGCCCCGGGAAGATCCAAAGATCGCTATAGCAGTTGTTGTGGAAAATGCAGGTGCTGGTGGTACATGGGCCGGCCCTATTGCGTCGCTCTTAGTAGAAAAGTACTTGCGGGATACATTATCAGGCGAACGGGTTAGAAAGGTTGAAGAGATTGCCGCTACTGATCTGATGCCCACTCACCTTGCAAGAGTGCAGTACAAGGCCGATTCAACACGAGGGTTTGAATGGTTCAAAATTACCAGGGACAGTAGTTATATCCGTAATTACTTAAAACCAGGCGCCCCGTTTGTTCCGCCGGTATTAAGAAAAAAGCGTTGATTGGCCGCAACGTTGCCCGGGAGTTACGCGAATCCGTACACCAGATTGTTCGCTTTCGTACAGTTAAAGGAGAATTTTGTTCCCGAAACCTTTGGCCTGTAAGGTCTTACAGATTGGCATATGCGTTGAATCAGCTTCCAGTCAATAAACTTAATATACAACATATGAAAATTATTACCACCGTTTTGCTGTTGGGTTCGTTACTGGCAGCAGGCGCCCTCTCAGCACAGCAAACAGAAACCAGAAAAGTTCCTGACTTTATCAAATTGGACATTGGCGGCAGTTTCGACGCCGTACTTCGGCACGGAAACGAAACATCGGTAAAGATCATTACGGAGAATATTGATCCTAAAAAGATCCTTACCGAAACAAGCGGCAACAGATTGAAGGTCTCCCTGGAAAAAGGTTTTTATCATGACATAAAGATCAAACTGGAGATTACCTATAAAGATCTTGATGTACTTAACAAATCCGGTTCCGGTAATCTCACCTGTGAATCTGATCTCGGTGGCGCCGGCGACATTGATCTTAGCTTAAGCGGCTCCGGAAATATGACCATTAACGGAACCGTTAAAGGAACCAATATCTCTATCCTGAGAAGCGGCAGCGGCAATATGAAACTCGCCCGTTTGCAGTCCGACCGTTCAAATATGGTTTTTTCGGGTTCCGGCAACTTTGAAGTCGCCGACGGTGCTGCAAAAACACAAACCATCCATCTGAGCGGTTCCGGTAATGTAAGCGCCTATGGATTGAAAACCGAAACCTGCGCCGCGGTTGTATCTGGTTCAGGCGAAATTAAAGTAAGCGTAAGCAATTCAATTGAAGCTACCATAACCGGCTCCGGCAATATCGAATACCGCGGCAATGCCCAGGTAACCAAATTAGCCGTGCACGGTTCCGGCAGGATCAGCAAAAAAAGCTAAAATCATCCATTACCTTGCCTATAGAGCAGGATGCCCGCTTCAACAAAAGGACTATTTTTACGCATTTGAAATCAAATTGTCAATGAGTAAACAAGTTCCTGTAGTTAAGTATAACACCAGTTATCCGTCAATTGAAGACCTGCGCAACAAAGCCAGGAGAAAAATCCCAAAATTTGCCTTTGAATACCTCGATGGGGGCTGTAATGAAGATGTAAACCTGCATAAAAACACGGCAGAGATCAGAGAGGTGGAATTGGCCCCTTATTATTTGAGCAAACACAAAGGGTCGAGCCTGCAAACCGAATTGTTCGGTCATGTGTACGATGCTCCTTTTGGTATTGCGCCTGTTGGGCTACAGGGACTTATCTGGCCCAATTCGCCGCATATCCTTGCCAAAGCCGCCATGGAGCATAATATTCCCTTTATACTGAGCACAGTTACCACAGCCGATATTGAAACCATCAGCCAGATAACGGAAGGCCGGGCCTGGTACCAGCTGTACCACCCTGCCGAAGATGGGGTGCGCGATGATATTTTAAAGCGGCTCGAAGCCGCCCAATACCCCGTGCTGGTATTGCTCAGCGATGTACCATCATTCGGGTTCAGACCAAGAGACATTCGCAATGGGCTGGCCATGCCGCCAAGAATGACCCTGAAAAACATTCTTCAGATCATGACGCGACCTGAGTGGGCATTAAAAACATTGATGTACGGTACGCCTAATTTTGCTACGCTGAAGCCCTATATGCCAAAGGGATTAAACATGAAACAGCTGGGGCTTTTCATGAATCGCACGTTTGCCGGCAGACTGAATGCGGATAAAATAGCCCCCATTCGTGATAAATGGAAGGGAAAAATTGTAGTGAAAGGTATTGCCACCGAGGCCGATACTGAAATGTGCATCAAGCTGGGCGTAGATGGCATTGTAGTTTCCAACCACGGCGGCAGGCAGCTCGATGCCGGTCAGTCGGCCATAAAATCGATGCATCCGATCATCGATCGCTATAAAGGGAAAATAAAAATTATGATGGACAGCGGGCTGCGTTCAGGTCCGGATGTAGCGAGGGTAATGGCCAGTGGCGCCGATTTTACCTTTATGGGCCGGTCGTTTATGTACAGCGTAGCTGCCCTGGGCGATGAGGGTGGTAATCATGTGATCGCTATGCTGAAAACACAATTGCAGCAGGTAATGGACCAGGTTTGTTGTGAAAAGATCTATGACCTGCCGAAGCATATTATCAAATAAGATCGCACGAAATTTGAAACGAGGCGTCACAGGTTGACGCCTTTTTTTTATGCAACCCTCCTCCTCAGCTTTATTCCGCCGATATTAAGAAAAAGCCGTTCACAGCCTGCTTTTTAATAATTTTATGGCCTCAGAACGGCATTGATGCAACAACCAACCAACGGCAATGAATTAATAATACGGGTAGTGCAGGGCGATGAGATCGCCTTTGGACAGTTGTTCCGGCAATACAAGAACAAGCTTTACTCCTTTATTTTCCACCTTAGTGGCAGTGCCACCATTGCCGAAGACGTGTTGCAGGAGGTATTTTTAAAGATCTGGCGCGACCGCAACCTGCTTACCGGCATCGACAATTTTAACGCCTACCTGTACCGCATGGCGCAAAACACGGCTATTAATGTATTACGCCGCCAAAGCCGGGAAGCCCTGCTGCTGAACGAAGTGCAGCGACTGGCGCCGGAAGGGGTTCAGGGTGATGAATTGCTCGCCGCCAAAGAAGTGCGAACCGCCCTGCAACAGGCCATCAACAACCTGCCGCCCCAACAACGAAAGGTGTACCAGTTGGGTCAGGAACAGGGACTTACTTACGAGCAGATCGCCGACTCCCTCGGCATTTCCACTTCCACCGTTCGCAATCACATGGTGCAGGCCCTGAAAGCCATCCGGGAATATATCGCGCTCCACTTCCCTACCCTTCTTATCTACCTCGTTCCGATGTTAGCCATGATGATGACTTAAAAAATATTTTTCTGGCGACTAGACTTCTCCTTCCGGCGGTTTGTCACACCTATACACGATCACAATTCCATAACCTTTTTATAACCTTTCCGAAACACGTTTAAGCCATGTCTCAACAAAGACTACAGGATCTACTTGATAAATTATTAACCGACGATTGCACAGCCGCCGAAAAGCAGGAACTGTTTCAACTGATTGAATCAGTGGAAGATGACCCGCAATTACAGGAGGTGTTGGAAGGCGCATGGATGCGCTATCACCAACCCGGTCATGTTGTTGCAGAAGATCGCTCGGCTGCCATCCTGAAAAATATCCTGAACGAAAACCAGGTAGTGCCCCTGCGCAGAAAAAGAAAGCTATGGCCCTATATGGCTGCCGCTTCGGTGGTAGTACTGATTGGTTTGGGAATTTACCGCCTGTCGCTGCCCACAGCATAAGGACCGGTTAAACCCCATATAGCAGCGATCACCAATGATGTGAAAGCGCCCGATAAAAGCAAAGCGACCTTAACCCTGGCTGGCGGACAACAGATCTTGCTCGACCAGGCACAAAGCGGAACGCTGGCAACAGAAAACGGCATGCGCGTGGTAAAAGAGAAAGACGGTCAACTGGCGTACGAAAGAACAGGAGCCAGCAACATGCCAACCGCCTATAATACATTGAACAATCCGAGAGGTAGCCGGGTAGTAACGCTTACCCTGCCCGATGGTACCAGGGTTTGGATGAATGCAGGCACCTCGCTTACTTATCCGACTGCTTTTGCCGCCAATGAAAGAAAAGTAGCGTTGACCGGTGAAGCCTATTTTGAAGTAGCGAAGGACCCCCGAAAACCATTCAGCGTACATTTCGTATCAGCAGGTAGAGAGGGAAATGTAGAAGTATTAGGTACTCACTTTAATATTAACGCGTACGATGACGAACCGGCAGTAAATACAACCTTATTGGAAGGTGCTGTAAAAGTGAAGTCAGAATTAGGAAACATTATTTTAAAACCTGGCGAACAGGCATCCTTATCCCATTCCTCCCAAACATCCCACCCCATCCCAGTTCAGACAGTGATGGCCTGGAAGAATGGATTGTTCGATTACAAACGCAGTGATATAACAGAAGTATTGCGCGATGCGGCCCGGTGGTACGATATTGATATTGTGTATGCAGGCAATCGTCCCAACGACACTTTTACCGGTGGCATAGACCGCACGGCCACCTTAACAGAGCTGTTGACCATTTTACAGATGACGGGTGTACGCTTTAAACTGGAAGGAAGAAAATTGATCGTGTTGAGTGGTAAATAACAAACGGAGACAAGTGATCCGAAAAAACCGCCCCGAATTGGCGTTCGGAGCGGCGAGTAAGTCGGGATCATTTTTTATAAAAAGTCGGGCAGACTTAATTATTGTTAAACCGTCTGAACGGATCCATCCGGAATGACCCAAACCAACCAAAACTATGCAGTTACAGGCGAACGGCAAAATATTGCCGTACCCATCACTAAAAACGCTTTTGATGATGAAGTTTACGGCTTTTCTGATCCTGGCCACCTGCTTACAGTTACAGGCCAACACGTATGCGCAAACCATTACATTGAATGTAAAGAACAGCCCCCTGGAATTTGTATTGGGACAGTTAAAAAAACAGAGTGGTTACCAGTTCTTTTACAAAGATGCTGCGCTGCGCAATGCCAAACCAGTAACCCTGGAAGTAAGCAATCGCCCTTTTGAAGAAGTACTGAACCTGTGTTTGAAAGACCAGCCTTTGAGCTGGAGCATTGTGAAAAATACAGTAGTGATCCTGGAAAAAGAGCAGGACCGCTCCATTGCCCGCACAGACACGGTTCCGCAAAATCAGGCCACCGGCGCTCCGCAAACCGTTAGCGGTACTTTGCTGGAGAATACCGGTAAACCCATAAGCGGTGCAGCAGTAGCGCTTACTGCTGCCAATCAGGGCAGTACCCGGTATAGCTATACCGATGAGCAGGGCGTTTTCTCCTTTCCCGAAGTACCCCCCGGCTCCTACTCTATCATCATTACACACGTTACTTATAACCGGGTTGACAGAAAAGTTAAAGTAACCAACGCCCCGGTTTCCCTGCACCTGAGCATGGCGCCTTATACAGATGAGCAAAAGGAAGTGGAAGTAGTCATGAACAACGGTTACCAGTCAAAAAGCAAAGCCACCCAAACCGGTTCTGCCAATGTGATCTCCGCCAAAGAAATGGAAGCCAGTCCTTCTACCAATATTTTGGAGCGGCTGGAAGGTAAGGTGCCAGGCGTATTGTTCGATGTTCGTAACAACCGCATCCAGGTAAGGGGTACAAATGGTCTTAATACTACCCTCGGCCTGGTTGCCCCGCTTATTGTTATTGACGGGTTTCCCGCCATTGATCAAAACCTCACCAATATACCCAGTGCATCAGTAGACAGAAACCCTGCTACCTCCAAGATCATCAACGCCACCGGTAACGCCATCCTCAGCACCCTTAACCCCAACGATATTGAAAGTATTACCTTTTTAAAAGATGCAGCAGCTGCTGCCATCTGGGGCTCCATGGCGGCCAATGGTGTTATTGTTATTGAAACCAAACGAGGTAAAAGAGGTACGCCACAGGTAAACCTGAATACAACGCTCAGCGTTTCCAACCCGGCCAATTTTAAAAACCTCAAAACCATGTCCAGCGCTGAATACATCGATCTTGAAAAAGAGCTATTCAACCTGAACATGTATTACGACCCTACCACCAGCTGGAAATTCCAGGAAGTAAGCGATGTTATTAATACGATGTTCCGCGCTAAACGCGGCGAGATCACTGCCGCACAAGGCGATTCTATCCTGGATGTGCTAGGCAGCCGTAATAACCGGAGTCAGATAAAAGATCACCTGTTGCAACGCGCCGTTACGCAACAATACAACCTGAGCCTTTCGGGCGCCGGAGACAACAATACCTATTATATAGCCGGCAACTATACCCGCAACGTACCGGTATATAAAAGCAACGCCAATCAGAACTATTACATCACCTCCAATACCACCAACGACTTCTTTAAAAGACGCCTCACCGTTGGTACCAACTTAAACTACACCTATGCCCAAAGCAAGATCAATACAGCCGCCATCAATGCCCTGAGCGTTGGCCCTACGGGTTTGCGCTCTTACGAAATGCTGGCAGACGAAAATGGCGCCCCCATACAAAGAAGCATTGACTTCACCAGGAGAGTAACCGATAGTTTTACGCGCCTGGGTTATCTGCCATGGACCTATAACCCCATCGATGAATTGAAATACAACAATTTCATTGATGCCAAAAGCACTATCCGCATGCGGTTATCTGCCAAAGGGGTGCTCACCAGTTGGTTAAGCATGGAAGTATCAGGCCAGTTGCAACGCAGCACCGACCAGCAGGATAATTTGCAGAACAAGGACAGCTACCTTACCCGCCAGATCTTGAACATGGCCACTACCTATAATACCACTACCAAAAAAGTAGTGAACGGTATTCCGGTAGGCGGCATTTATAAAATGGCCAGTGTACGTGGCGAAGATTATGGTTTACGTGGTCAGTTTAATATTAACAAGTCGTTTAAAGACCACCACTTCAAGGTGATCGCAGGTTCGGAGATCAGGCAAAGTAAAGTAACCGGCACGCAGCAAACGCTGTACGGATATGATGAAGACCTTGGCTCCTCAGTGGTCGTTAACCCTGGTGTAGCTTACAGTACATTAATGGGTGGTACCACTACCCTTGGCTCACAGGACAACCTTATTTACAGAAGCATCAGAAGATACCTGTCGTATTACGGCATGCTCGACTATGGATGGAAGAACAAATACTTTTTATCAGGTAGTTTACGCTACGACGATGCCAATATAGTGGGTGTAGACAGAAGGAACCGTGCGCAGCCATTATGGTCAATGGGAGGCCGCTGGAATGTCAGCAGCGAACCGTTCCTGCAAAATACCTATCCGTTGAACCGGCTGAGCCTGCGCGCCACCTATGGTGTTGGCGGCAATGCGCCTAACGGTGGTCAAAACTATACCACGGTAAACATAGGCTCAACAGATCCATACTCCCTGCTGCCTTTTGTTTCTATTGGCTCACCAGCCAATCCTATGTTGGGCTGGGAAACTACCAAAACGGCCAACTTTGGTCTTGATGCCGGTTTCTTTAACGAACGCATCAACCTTACTGTAGATGTATACAAAAAGGTAACCGAAAATATCCTCTATAACCTGCCCGTTAACGCTACCTATGGTGCCAACATCTTACAGGTGAATGCCGCTTCATTAAAAGGTCACGGTGTGGAAGCAGCGCTTACCGCTGTTCCTGTAAAAACACCGAACTGGCGCTGGACCACCAACTTCAACCTTGCCTTCAACACCAATAAAGTAACCGACAACCGCTTCCCCAACAATACCGGTAGCATTGGCGGTAACCAGATGGTCTACAACAACTACCCTAACGACTATGTGTTTGCGTATGCATGGGCTGGCCTTGACAGTGTAGGGCAAACTCAGCTATACGATTCAACCGGTAAAAAACTGAACTCATTGGCAAGCAGCACCACCAAAAAACAAATGAAGTATATGGGGCGTTCCACCGCTCCTTATTTTGGCGGGTTCACCAATACCGTTCAGTATAAGAACTTCACCCTTAGCGCCCGTATCACTTTCTATATGGGTTATGTATTCAGGAAGATGGATATTACCAGTAGCTATCCCAGCAGCAGCAGTGGTGGTTTAACCGGATTGCTGAACAACAGCCAGGTACTGGCCGGCAGATGGCGCCAGGCAGGCGATGAAGCTACCGCCAAAGTACCCGGTTTGGCCAAAATAAACTTAAACAGCCTTGAATGGTATAAAAATGCCGACATCAATGTGCTCGATGCCAGCAACATCCGTTTTCAACAGTTAACCCTTGGTTATTCATTGCCACAAACCGTGATCAACAAAATAAAAGCGTTCAAATCGATCACCGCCAATGCTACGGTAAGCAACCTGGGTATTATCTGGCGCGCCAATAAAGAAGGCATCGACCCCGATTATGCTAATAACAGCAACTTTACCAACCTGCCGCCCAGTGTGAATTATACGTTCAACCTTAACTTTTCATTCTAACAACCGGGAATCAATGAAAAAATTACTATATACCATATCAGCGCTGGCAGTCTTAGCTACTACCGCCTGTCGCAAGTATGTTGAAATCTCTCCCGTAAACGTTCGGGAATTAAAATACACCAAAGATTACCAGGGGCTGCTGTACAACAGCTTGGGGTTAATGGAAAAAAACTACCTGTATCCTTTATACGCCAGTGATGAAGTATGGACCGCCGACGGAACAGTATGGCAAACCAACCTGAACATCAACGCCGGCTATGCCTATTGCTGGCTACCCAAAATATGGACCGAAACACAGGAAGACCAGGACTGGGCCAACCAGTATACGATCATCTACAACACCAATTTGGTAGTGAACGAGGTAATGAGCAGCGAAGGCGGCACCGATGCGGATAAGATAAAAGCTTATGCTGAAGCCCTGGTGCATCGCGCTCATGCTTATTATACCCTGGTGAATGTTTACGCCAAACAATACGATTCAACTACTGCCGCTACGGACCCCGGCGTGCCCGTTGTATTGCAGACCAACTTCTCTTCCAACCTTAAAAGAGTATCGGTGGCAGGCGTATATGACCAGATAGTAAGCGACCTGCAAACGGCCCTGCCTAACCTGGCCCCCACACCGGATGTGATCACCAATCCATCCCAGGCAGCCGTGTATGCCATGCTGTCGAAAGTATACCTGCACAAACGCGAGTTTACAAAAGCTGGTCTGTATGCCGACAGTGCGCTGCAACTTAAAAATACACTGGTGGACCTGAATGCATATGCCGCCGCACCTGCCACCTACCCCGGCAAAATGAACGACCCGGAGAATATTTTCTCCAAAACCGTTAACGGTTTTCTCACCACAGTACCATTAAGTAACGATCTGATGAACCTTTTCGATACTATCAACGACTTGCGGTATAAACTGTTCACACTGCCAGGCGCCTCTATAGGTGGGGCTAACTTTACCAACCGCGGTTATTACAAACACCGCCTGGTAAACCAGGGCATTTATGTAGGTCCTAAAGTGCCTGAGATGATGTTGATCAAAGCAGAGTGTGAAGCCCGCGCCGGAAATACAAGTACAGCTGTAAGCATACTGAACAACCTGCGTAAAAAGCGTTTGGTAACTACAGGATACACCGATCTTACTGCCACTGACGCACAGCAGGCATTGCAACTGGTGATCACCGAAAGAAGAAAAGAACTGATGGGCACGGGCGCCCGCTGGTTCGATCAGCGCCGTTTGCAAAAAGACAATGGTTTTATCTCAACCGTTAGCCGTCCGTTCAAGGGCGTTATCTATACACTCGAACCCGGCAGCAACGAATATACATTTGCCATTTCAGACAAATACATTCTCCTGAACCCTGAAATAGAACAGAACCCCCGTTAAGGAAAAGGAAAGTATAGCCAGCCCGGCCCCCTCCCTGACCCTCCCCCGGTTGGGGGAGGGAAGGAACGGGTAGAAAATGAGTAATTGATTTTTTTAACAAACACCATTATGTTTATTACCAAGCGTAAGATGAGTTTTATTGCCATTTGCAGTTTACTGATGGCAATGAATGTACAGGCACAGCGTAAACATCAGGCAGACACAGCAATGATAAAACCGGTAGACACTACCCGTAAACCGGCTGTGGCGCCACCGCCCGCCATTAAACCTTATAAGGATGTAATTACAGCCGACATGAGATCCAGCAGGGGTTTTATCACCGTGCACCAGAAGGACGACAAGTTCTTTTTTGAAGTACCCAACAACATCCTCGGCAGGGATATCCTGATCGTAAGCCGCGTATCCAAAGCCAGCGCCGAAATGCGCAACGGCAGCAGCGGTTATGCCGGCGACCAGATCGGTGAAACCGTGTTCCGTTTTGAAAAAGGACCTAACAAGAAATTGTTCCTGCGCCGCATTTTTTACCTGGAGTATGAAAGCGACAGCACCCAGCCCATGTTTGCCGGCGTACAAAAGAACAACGTACAGGCCATTTCCGCCGCCTTCCCCGTAGCCGCTTATAAACCAGACTCATCCGCTATGGTAGTAGATGTAACGGAGTTCCTGAACAGCGATAACGACGTACTCTATTTCCAGAAAAAACAATTTAAGGACCGCGCCGGTATGGGCGCCCAGCAGAACGATCGCAGTTATATCGACTACGTTCATTCCTATGCTTCCAATGTGGAAATACATGCGGTAAAAACATATACAGCTGGCCTGAACCCTACTGCCAGCAACTATACAGTTGAGCTGAACTCCTCACTGGTATTGTTACCCGCTACTCCCATGCAGCCCCGTTTGTTTGACAAACGCGTTGGATACTTTGTAACAGGCCATCGCGATTTTGAAGCTAATGCACAGGGTGTTGAAGACAAAATATATGCAGTACGCTGGAAGCTTGAACCCAAACCCGAAGATGTAGAGAAATACAAACGCGGCGAACTGGTGGAACCAGCCAAACCCATTGTGTTTTACATTGATCCCGTAACCCCTAAAAAATGGGTGCCTTATTTGATACAAGGGGTGAACGACTGGCAGAAGGCTTTTGAAAAAGCCGGTTTTAAAAATGCCATCTATGCACGTGAAGCCCCCACCAAAGAAGAAGACAGCACCTGGAGCATCGATGACGCTACGCACAGCGCCATCATCTACCGCCCTTCAGTGATCGCCAACGCCATGGGGCCCAGCGTAGCCGACCCCCGCAGTGGCGAGATCATAGAGAGCCATATTTTCTGGTACCACAACGTAATGGCCCTGCTGAGCAGTTGGTATATGGCACAGTGCGGCGCCGTAGATCCCAACGCGCTGCACCTGCAATTGAGCGATAGCTTAATGGGAACATTGATCCGTTTTGTATCGAGCCATGAAGTAGGTCATACCCTGGGCCTCAGGCACAACTTCGGTTCCAGCTCTACCGTGCCGGTTGAGAAACTGCGTGATAAAGCCTGGGTAGAAGCACATGGCCACACCCCTTCTATTATGGACTATGCCCGTTTTAATTACGTAGCACAGCCCGAAGATCATATTTCAGAAAAAGGGTTGTTTCCCCGGATCAATGATTACGACAACTGGGCTATTCAGTGGGGTTATACCTGGCAGCCTGAATTCAAAAATGAGTTCGACGAGCAGAAAGCACTGGTTAAAGTTGTAAGCGATAGCCTGGCTAAAAACGACCGCCTGTGGTTTGGCAGCGAAACAAGCTTTACCGACGATCGTTGCCAGAACGAAGACCTGAGCGATGATGTGGTAAAAGCAGGTGAATACGGTATCAAGAACCTGAAAAGGTTAGTACCCGGTATTTTGAAATGGGCAACCGTTGCCAAAGAGGATTTTGAAAAACCCTTCTACATGTACAAGACCCTGTTCAGCCAGTTTAACCTGTACCTGGGTCATGCCACTAATATTGTAGGCAGCATTGAAAAAAACGATAAAATAGGCGCGCAAAGTGGTGCTGTATACGAAGCCACCGGCTACGAAAAGCAAAAGAACGCCGTACAGTTCCTGGCACGCAATCTGTTTACAACGCCTTTGTGGTTAAAGAACAACGACATGCTGAACAAAACCAGCGTGAACTTTCAGACAGAGGTGAATCAAATGCAAAACGGGATCATCACAGCCCTTCTTTCAAGGAACAGAATGGGCCGGATGTTGTGGATGGAGCAAAACAATGAGGCCGGCAAAAAAGCCTACACCCTCAGCGAAATGCTGCAGGACCTGAACAAAGCCATCTTCACTGAAGTATATGCTGGTAAAAGCGTAGACATTTACCGCCGCGGTTTGCAAAAAACATATGTAAGCCGTTTATTGCAGCAGGTATTTACGCAGATAAACGATGGCGATATCTCTACCATGATAGTACCTTTTGGCTACAACTATGTAAACTCTGATGCGTATGCATTGTTACGCGATAATCTGAAGCAGCTGCTGACGCTGGTAAAACAGGCAAAAGCCGGCGCTGTTGACAAATATACCCGCCTGCACCTGCAAGACCTGGAGAACAGGATCACCATCAATTTCAACGCTGAAAAGAAAGGATAAACCTGTTGAACTTATTCCTATGAAAACCTGGGGGCTGGCCAAAAGGTCGGCCCTTACTTTTTGGAACTATTCAGGCTACCTTCTCATGCTTTCCCTGATCTTTTCCCGGTGTTGCTGGCCCCATGCGGTTAACTCACGCAACACATTCTTTAATGTTTTGCTATAGGCTGTTGCTTCATAAATGATGGTAACCGGCCTGGTAGGATGTACATTCCGTTTAATAAAATCGTTTAACTCCAGATCCTTTAACTCCTGCGCCAGAATTTTTGGAGAGATGCCGCTGACCTCATTTTGAATTTCATTGAACCGTTTCGGTGATTGTACAAGACATAAGATCAACGGTAATTTCCACTTTCCGCCAAGCACGTATAATGAATCGAGTACATACTTAAGCGAATTGGCGCATGCTTCTTTATCAGGGATATTATCATCAGTCATCATTGCCCAAATTTACTGACTTTCCTAAACGAAAGCGCTTTCCTTCAGGAAAGTACTATCGTTTTGATAGTTGCCCGCTCTACTTTTGTTCCCGAATAACATCTAATTAAAATTTTTATGAAACGTATCCTCCATTTAATGTCGAGCATTCAGGGAAATCAGTCGTACAGCATCAAACTGGGCAACGCCATCGTTGAAAAAGTGATCGAAAAGTATCCGGGGAGTACCGTGGAAGAATTGAACCTGGTTGAGCTGGAGATCCCACATCTCAACCCCACCCTCCTTCAGTCTATGGTTATCCCTGGCGACCAATTGACTGCTGAAGCTAAAGAGTCCCTGCGCTACTCAGACGCCGCTGTAAAACAATTGATGGCATCAGATATCATTGTTATTGGCGCGCCGCTTATTAACTTCACTATTCCTACCACGCTAAAGTCCTGGATCGACCATATTACGCGTATCGGAATAACGTTTAGTTATAATCAAAATGGCCCGGTAGGTTTGGTAACCGGCAAAAAGGTGTATGTAGCCATGTCTTCTGGCGGTGTATATTCCGAAGGACCTTCTAAAGCCAATGATTTCGTAGCGCCTTATCTAAAAGCATTCCTTGGGTTTTTAGGCATGACCGATCTTACGGTTTTTCGTGCAGAAGGTGTAAAGGTCCCGGGCATCAAAGAACAAGCCCTTGAAAAAGGCATTGCAAGTATAGTTATCGATTAATTACTGAGGGTTGTTTATGGCGGAGAAATTCGCCATCCCCTTTTACCTTACGCCGGCTCCTAAAAATTTATTGGAAAAAGCTTCCCGGTAATATTCTTTGGCAGTTGAAAACAAATGTCTAATTTACATGTAATGTTATTTTTGCCATATTGAATAACTGAGAATCCCCGGTGTATGGATTACGGACTGCTTGCCGATAACGTATTGCTTAAGCTATTGAAAATAAGCGATGAACTTGCTTATAAAGAGCTTTATGTACGCTATTGGCGAAGGCTGTACCGCTCGGCCGTAAGCAAAACGAATAGTAAGGAAGTAGCTGAAGACATTGTTCAAAGTGTATTCACCGATCTTTGGGACCGCAGGGAAAGCCACCAGATAAACAGCATCACCGCCTACCTTGAAACTGCAGTAAAATACCAGATAATCAACTACATCAAGTCGGCCATTTCAAAACGCACGCAATACGCGGGTTTCGGCGAATTGCAAAAAGCCGAAGAAAATTCCGCCGATCTTCCCTTGCTGGTGCAGGAACTGAACACAGCTATTGATAAAGCGATCAGTCAGTTACCGCAAAAAACGCAGACGATCTTCCGCCTGAGCCGTTTTGAAAAACAATCCAATAAAGATATTTCCCGCATCATGGACCTCTCTGAAAAGGCCGTGGAATATCATATTACACAATCCCTTAAATCACTGCGCTTCTTCTTACGCGATTTCATTCTCGTTGACTTTATACTGCTCTTGTTTATAAACAGCATTAATTGAGACCTGCCGGCCGCAAAAAAAAATCACCATTTCTTTTAGGGTAAACAAGGGTTGCTTTTACTTATATAATACAAGCGCCAAAATTGTTCTAATGGACCATAAAGCTTTCCGACAGTTACTGAAAAGGTACCTGGATAATTCCTGTACAGATGATGAAAGACAGATCATTGACCAATGGTATGAACTGTTGGACAATGAAAATGTTGACCTCAACGAACGGGAGATGGATGAAGTGGAAAGCCGTCTTTGGAACAAATTGCAATTGGCATCAAGGGAAAAAGCGACCGTACTACCCATCAAAAAACGGAGCGTCTTTTCCTGGAAATACGCCGCAGCTGCCTGTTTGCTGGGATTGGTGCTGTTCAGTGGTATGCTCTGGTTCAGGAGTAATGCGAAAGTCCCTGCACCCGGCACCCTGGTGGCGGCAAAAGTGACCGCCGGATTTCTGGAGCGGGCCAATACCGGCCATACACCTGAAGTCGTGCAACTGGAAGATGGCAGCACAGTTACTATTTATCCGGGTTCCAAACTGGCCTTTCCAAAACATTTTGCCCCGGGAAAAAGAGAAGTGTATCTCGAAGGGGAAGCTTTTTTTAAAGTGAGCAAAAACCCCGGCCGGCCTTTTTTTGTATATAATAATAATATAGTTACTCAAGTGCTGGGCACCAGCTTTGATATTCGTGGAAAGAACGGACAGGTTGAAGTGGCGGTTAAAACCGGCCGGGTGGCCGTGTATGAAAATAAAGAGCAGCTCTCCCTTGATGAAGTGCAGCAGAAATCAAATGGCGTTATTATTACTCCCAACCAGAAAGTGACTTACTACCAGGAAGAACGGCATTTTATCACATCCATAGTAGACCAGCCGGTACCGGTTCCTAAAGAATCAAAAAAAGAAGAAGCGAATTTCCTGTATAATGAAACGCCCCTGTATAAGGTGCTGGCCGATCTGGAAAACACCTACGAACTGGAGATAGTATTGGAGAACGAAAAGCTCAGGAATTGCCTGTTCACCGGCGACCTCACGGGGCAAACCCTGTTCAACAAACTGGAAGGTATTTGCCTGGTCTTTAATGCGACCTATGAAATAAAGGGAACCAAGATATTATTAAAAGCCGCCAAAGAATGTCCTTAAAACTGATTGCTTATTTATAACCAAAAAAAACTGCCATATGAGTCATAATCCAACTTAGACATCTGCAAAAATAAAAGCCAGCAATATTCGCAGTATTGCCGGCCTTAGCGACCCCGCCAAAGGCGGTGGAAGGGTTTTGCCCGCTCTATACATTCACGTTCAAAACCATCACAATTTATGGAAAAAAACTTACTTATTGCTTTAACCCGGTTGGCAATGAGATTGATGATCATTTACATACTGATTGCTGTAACTGTCTTTTCATCGTATGCTGTTCCTGTGCACGGGCAGGAAACGCTGAACAGGAAAATTACCATGGCTGT
>Ga0136846_1235461_pt1 | contig 19154 bp, 20 predicted proteins | sample HopSoiMetagenom2_FD_96841 | JGI IMG/M metagenome (GOLD analysis project Ga0136846, IMG submission 96841) | Grasslands soil microbial communities from Hopland, California, USA - 2 Assembly 2016 (version 4) | ecosystem: Environmental > Terrestrial > Soil > Grasslands | place: USA: Hopland...
CGAGGCCCAGGCGGTACCGGACCGTCTGGTGGCCGGGCGCCCCCAGGTAGATCTCGTTGAGGGCGACCAGCCGCTGCGTGTCGTCGGCGACCGCCTCGACCATGGTGAGTTCGTCGACGCCGGTGTCCCCCGTGAGCGCCGCGGGCAGCAGGGCCGCCACCGCCTCCGGCCGGTGCCGCACCAGCACCCCGGGATTGCGCCCGGGATCGGTGTCGACGCCCAGAACCGGCTGCCCCGTGAGGTACTTGGCGACATTCGCCACCAGCCCGTCCTGCCCGACCACGACGACCACGTCCTCGGGCGCGAACAGGAACCGGTCCAAGTCGGCCCGCTCGACGTGTGCCTGACGCCAAGTCAGAGGAATCGCCGCCGTCACCTCCGCCATCGACCTACGTGCGCGGCGGTGGCGTTCGGCGATCTCCTCGATGTCCCGTCCCCGGGAGCGCAGAAAGAAGGCGGCTTGGCCGTGCGTGCCGTGCCGGGCCACCAACTCCTCGTACTCCGTGGTGCGGTGGACCAGGACGACCCGTGGAGCCAGGCTCACTGCTGTGCTCCGCCCAGCCTGGCGAGCAGGCCGGTCAGTACGTCCGGGGACACCGTCAGGCTGTCGATCCGGGGCAGGTTCTCGGCGAGCCGGGTGCCGGTCAGGGCATTCAGCATCGTCACGTCCGCGTCGGCGTGGGCCTGCAGCCACGCCGTCTGGGCCTGGGCGCGCGCCTCGCCCACTCCGCGTACGCTCGCGGCCTCCGCCTCCGCCAGCCGTATCACTCGCGCCGCCTCCGCGTCCGCGCGTACCGCGTCGGCCGCCGCGTACTCCTCGGCTTCCCGGCGGGCGTTCGTACCCCGCTGGTCGACCAACTGCTCTTCCCGGCGGGCGAGTTCGATCTGGCTGGCCAGTTCGTTCTCGGCGATGGTTCGCTCCCGTTCGACGGCCACCGCGCGGCGCTCGTACGTCGCCCGGTCGGCCTCCTGCTGGATCTGTTCGCGGGCGGGAGTCCGCAACGCCCGCTCCACCTCGGGCTCAGGGCGCAGCGCCACCACCCGTACGGCCACGACCTCGATGCCCGTGGCCGGCAGCCGCGGCTCGGAGGCCAGCCCCGCCGCGACCCGTTCCCGCACCGACGCCACCCCGTCGACCAGCGCGGACGACAGTGTCGTACGGGCCAGCACGTCCAGGGCGTGCTGCTGGGCCGTCTCCGTCAGCAGTGTCGCCAGCTGTTCCAGGGGCGCGCCCCTCCAGACGCCGGTGTCCGGGTCGACGGAGAAGTCGAGGCGGGCGGAGGCGAGGGCGGGGTCGCTGATGCGGTAGGTGACGGCTCCCTGGACCGACACGTCCTGGAAGTCGGACGTACGGGCGTGGAAGGTCATCGCCAACTCCCGGTCGTCGACCGGGATTTCGGAGAGCGAGGCGGCCAGGGCGCGGAACCAGAAGCTGAGCCCGGGACCGTCGTGCGCCAGTCGGCCGGAGCGGTGGTGGCGAATGTGGGCCGTGGGCGTGCCGCGCAGATGGCGCCAGCCGAGGCGCCGGGTGATGTCGGCCATGTGCCTGTCTTCCGTTCCCTCGTCCGGTGCGGGAGTGCCACCTGCTCGCAGGCACTCCCGCACCCCTTGTCGTCACGTGGACGATATTCGGTCCCTTGCTTATCGTCAAGGGGACGAGATGGCGGGGTGAGGGTTGTCGCACATATACCGCCGACCGGCGGGTGAACAGGGTGCGAAGTGGTCAGGATGGAGGCATGGGATTCCATGTCGACTCCGAGGCCGGGCGGCTGCGCCGCGTCATCCTGCACAGGCCGGATCTAGAGCTCAAGAGGCTCACCCCCAGCAACAAGGACGCCCTCCTCTTCGACGACGTCCTGTGGGTGCGCCGTGCGCGCGCCGAGCACGACGGCTTCGCCGACGTCCTGCGTGACCGGGGTGTCGCCGTCCACCTCTTCGGCGACCTGCTCACCGAGGCCCTGGCGATCCCGGCGGCCCGCACCCTCGTACTGGACCGCGTCTTCGACGAGAAGGAGTACGGGCCGCTCGCCACCGACCATCTCCGGGCCACCTTCGAGAACCTGGCCCCCGCCGAGCTGGCCGAACTGCTCGTCGGTGGCATCACCAAGCGCGAGTTCCTGGCCGCGCACGCGGAACCGACCTCGGTCCGCTTCCATGTCATGGACCTGGACGACTTCCTCCTCGACCCCCTCCCCAACCATCTCTTCACCCGTGACACCTCGGCCTGGATCTACGACGGCGTCTCCATCAACGCGATGCGGTTGCCGGCGCGCCAGCGGGAGACCGTGCACTTCGAGGCGATCTACCGGCACCACCCGCTCTTCCGTGACGAAACCTTCCGCCTCTGGTCGGAGGGGCAGGCGGACTACCCCTCCACCATCGAGGGCGGCGATGTGCTCGTCATCGGCAACGGCGCCGTACTCATCGGCATGAGCGAGCGCACCACGCCCCAGGCGGTCGAGATGCTCGCGCACAAGCTCTTCGCCGCCGGTTCGGCCAAGACGATCGTGGCGCTCGACATGCCCAAGCGGCGCGCGTTCATGCACCTCGACACGGTGATGACGATGGTCGACGGCGACACCTTCACGCAGTACGCCGGACTCGGCGTGCTCCGCTCGTACACCATCGAACCGGGCGTCGGCGACAAGGAGTTGAAGGTCACCGACCATCCGCCGGAGCACATGCACCGGGCGATCGCCGCCGCGCTCGGGCTGAGCGAGATCCGCGTCCTGACCGCGACCCAGGACGTGCACGCGGCGGAACGCGAGCAGTGGGACGACGGCTGCAACGTCCTCGCCGTCGAGCCGGGGGTGGTCGTCGCGTACGAGCGCAACGCGACCACGAACACGCATCTGCGCAAGCAGGGGCTCGAGGTGATAGAGATCCCGGGCAGTGAACTGGGGCGGGGGAGGGGCGGGCCGCGCTGTATGAGCTGCCCGGTGCAGCGGGACGCGGTGGTGTAGGCGGGGCCCGTGGATGTGCGGGTCACATAGGTCACACGCGGGGCGCCTGTCCGCATAGAAATGTAAGGAGTCGTATAGACTTCCATCCCGTCCATTGTTGCGATGTCATGTAAGTCCTGCCGGATCACCTGGAGCGTCCCCATGGCGACTGTCCCGACCGCCCTCGCCGGGCGCCACTTCCTCAAGGAGTTGGACTTCACCGAGGAGGAGTTCCGGGGGCTGCTCGACCTCGCCGCCGAACTGAAGGCCGCGAAGAAGGCCGGGGCCGAGACGCGGTATCTGGTGGGGAAGAACATCGCGCTGATCTTTGAGAAGACCTCGACGCGTACGCGCTGCGCGTTCGAGGTCGCGGCGGCGGATCAGGGCGCGTCGACCACGTACCTGGACCCGTCCGGCTCGCAGATGGGGCACAAAGAGTCCGTGAAGGACACCGCGCGGGTGCTCGGGCGGATGTACGACGGGATCGAGTTCCGGGGTGACAGCCAGACCGCGGTGGAGGAACTGGCCGCGTACGCGGGTGTGCCGGTGTTCAACGGTCTGACCGACGAATGGCACCCCACCCAGATGCTGGCCGACGTGCTGACGATGACCGAGCACAGCGACAAGCCGTTGAAGGAGATCGCCTTCGCCTACCTCGGCGACGCGCGCTTCAACATGGGCAACTCGTATCTGATCACCGGCGCCCTGCTCGGCATGGACGTACGGATCGTCGCACCCCGGGCCTACTGGCCCGCCGAGGACATCGTCACCGAGGCGAGGAAGCTGGCGGAGGCGAGCGGTGCGCGGGTGACGCTGACCGAGGAGGTGGCGGAGGGGGTACGGGGTGTCGACTTCGTCGCCACCGACGTGTGGGTCTCGATGGGGGAGCCGAAGTCGGTGTGGGCGGAGCGGATCGCGGCGTTGGCGGCGTACGCCGTGACGATGGATGTGCTGCGGGCGGCGGGGAACGCGCAGGTGAAGTTCCTGCACTGTCTGCCGGCGTTCCATGACCTGGGTACCAAGGTCGGGCGCGAGATACACGAGACGTACGGGCTTCAGTCGCTGGAGGTCACGGACGAGGTGTTCGAGTCGGAGCACTCGGTGGTGTTCGACGAGGCGGAGAACCGGCTGCATACGATCAAGGCGGTGCTGGTCGCCACGCTGGGCTGAGGCGGGGTTCGTTCTTCAAACGTTCGTCAAATGCCTCACGGGCCGGCGGCGCCCGTCCGGCACGGGACTCACTGCCCCCGGCGCCACTGCGCCGGTACCACCGGCACCCTGAACCACACCGCCTTGCCCGACTCCGTGGGCCGGTGGCCGCACGACGAGCTCAGTGTTCGGATCAGCAGTAGTCCCCGGCCGTGCTCCTGCCAGGGGTCCGGCATCTCCGGCGTCGGCCGGGTCAGATTCCCCGGCGGTGCCGGGTCGGGATCGTGCACCTCAACCTGGCAGCTGGTCGGCAGCAGCTCCACCACCAGCTCTATCGGCGTGGTGCCGGCCGTGTGCTCCACGGCGTTCGCCACCAGTTCCGCGGTGAGCAGTTCCGCCGTGTCGCAGTCCGCCGCCGCGTGTTCGAGCTCGGTCAGAGCCGTGCGGACCAGCGCGCGGGCGACAGGCACCGCCGCGGCGGTGTGGGGCAGGGCGATACGCCAGGAGGCGGGGGCGGAGGGCTCTTGCAAGGCGGTTCCGTTCATGGAGCAGGCAGTCCTGCTTTCAACAATGTGAATGGTACGGCGAGGTCGGGCAGGCGTTCGTCCGGCGCCGAGCGGAACCTTCGGTCCCGCTCACTGTCCGGCCTACCCAGACCAACGGCCCGTCTCCCTCGCCCACTCCCACTGTTACCGCTTTATTAACACCCCGTGACGGGGCCGGATCACCGGAACAGTCTTCCCGCCCCCTCACTCTTATCGCGCCATCGTGACGACAGTCACAGACCAGTGATAAATTCAGCCGAAGCCGTCCCCCGCTCGACGAGGAGGCCGCGCATGAGTCCCTTCACCGGCTCGACCCCCCGCACCTCCGCCTGGCAGCACCTCCGCCTCGACGTCACCCCCACCGGCGTGGCCACCGTCACCCTCGCCCGCCCCGAGAAACTCAACGCCCTCACCTTCGGCGCCTACGCCGACCTGCGCGACCTGCTCGCCGAGCTGTCCCGGGAGAGATCGGTACGGGCGCTGGTGCTGGCCGGCGAGGGGCGCGGCTTCTGCTCCGGCGGTGACGTCGACGAGATCATCGACGCGACCCTCTCCATGGACACCGCCCAGCTGCTCGACTTCAACCGGATGACCGGGCAGGTCGTGCGGGCCGTACGGGAGTGCCCGTTCCCGGTGATCGCGGCGGTGCACGGGGTGGCGGCGGGCGCCGGCGCGGTGCTCGCGCTGGCCGCCGACTTCCGCGTCACCGACCCGTCCGCGCGCTTCGCGTTCCTCTTCACCCGGGTCGGCCTCTCCGGCGGTGACATGGGCGCCGCCTATCTGCTGCCCCGGGTGGTCGGACTCGGCCACGCGACCCGCCTGCTGATGCTCGGCGAGCCGGTGCGGGCGCCCGAGGCCGAGCGCATCGGCCTGATCAGCGAGCTGACCGACGAGGGACGCGCCGACGAGGCCGCCCAGTCCCATGGACATGTACTCGGCCACGGACGGTGTCCCCGGCGACTTCCACCTCGTCCACCTGGGCGCGAGGGCGTTGGGCGGCGCCGGTCTGGTGATGTCCGAGATGGTGTGCGTGAGCGCCGAGGGACGCATCACCCCGGGCTGCGCCGGCCTCTACACGGACCGCCAGGCCGAGGCCTGGCAGCGCGTCACCGCCTTCGCGCACTCCCAGGCCCCCGGCACCGCACTCGGCGTCCAGCTCGGCCACTCGGGCCGCAAGGGCTCGACGAAGCTGATGTGGGAGGCCGTCCACGGCTCCGAACCGCTGGAGGAGGGCAACTGGCCACTGGTCGCCGCGTCCCCGATCCCGTACGGGCCCCGCAGCCAGACTCCGCGCGAACTGACGCTCACTCAACTCGAGGTGATCCGCGCGGAGTTCACGGCCGCCGAGCGCCGAGCCGCTCGCGCGGCTTCGACCTTCTCGAACTCCACTGCGCCCACGGGTACTTGCTCTCAGGTTTCCTCTCCCCGCTCACCAATCACCGCACGGACGCCTACGGCGGTCCGCTCGCCGCCCGGCTCCGTTTCCCCCTCGAAGTCTTCGACTCCGTAAGGGAGGTGTGGCCCGAGGACCGTCCCATGACGGTCCGTATCTCGGCCACGGACTGGGTCGAGGGTGGTACGAGGGCTGAGGACGCCGTCTCGATCGCGCGGGCCTTCGTCGACCACGGCGCCGACGCGATCGATGTATCGACCGGACAGGTGGTGCCCGACGATCGTCCGGAGTACGGCCGTTCGTACCAGACCCCGTTCGCGGACCGGATCCGCCACGAGGCCGGCGCCCCGGTGATCGCGGTCGGCGCGATCTCCTCCTGGGGCGACGTCAACTCCCTTGTCCTGGCGGGCCGTACAGACCTGTGCGCGCTGGCCCGCCCCCATCTCTACGACCCGAACTGGACCCTGCACGCGGCAGCCGAGCAGGACTACGAGGGTCCGGGTGCCGTCTGGCCGATGCCGTACCGAGCGGGCAGCCGACGCCCGCGCACCGGACGCACGAACGCCCCCAAACCCCGGCTCACACTGGGGAGTTGACCTCGGAGGCGGCGGGTACCGCACTCGGTGCCGCTCGCGTCACAGCCCCGCGAAGGCGGCCCCCGCGTCCCGGAGCCGGGCGTGCAGCCTCTGGAAGACGGCCGCCGAGCGGACGCCCGGCCAGTCCGCCGGGAGCAGGTGGACGGGCAGGCCGGGGTCGGTGTACGGCAGGTGGCGCCAGGAGTTCAGGGCCAACAGGTAGTCGTGGTACGCCTCTTCGGGCGAGGTGTCCTCCCGCGACTCCCAGGCACGCAGCACGTGCGCGTGGCGGTCGAGGAACGCCTCGTGCGCCTTGGCGATCGCGGCCAGGTCCCACCAGCGGGAGACCGCCTCGGCCGTCGCGGCGAACCCCAGGTGCTCGCCGCGGAAGAAGTCGACGTACGGGTCGAGGCGCAGCCGCTCCAGGGTGTGCCGGGTCTCCTCGTAGAGGCGCGCCGGGGCCACCCACACGCCCGGTGCCGCCGTGCCGAAGCCGAGTCCGGCCAGCCGGGAGCGCAGGATGTGGCGCTTCTGGCGCTCCGACTCGGGGACGGAGAACACGGCGAGCACCCAGCCCTCGTCGTGCGGGGTGGGCGCGGCGGCGTACACGCGCCGGTCGCCGTCGTCGAGCAACTGGCGGGCGTCCGGGGAGAGTTCGTACCCCGCCGCACCCTGTGCCGTACGGGCCGGCAGGAGCAGGCCGCGCCGCTTCAGACGGGACACGGACGACCGTACGGAGGGCGCGTCGACGCCGACGGCGGCGAGGAGCCGGATCAGCTCGGCCACGGGGACCGGGCCGGGCATGAAACGGCCATAGGCACCGTAGAGCGTGACGATGAGGGACCGAGGAGCGTGCTGTTCGGACACGTTGATCATTTTAGGCCGCCGAGCTCACTGCTGTGCGCCATTTCCGCTGGTCACATACCCCAGGTGGTTGATTTTCGGTCAAGATCACTTCAGCTGCGCAGCCGAAAACGCTGGAGTTTTCCCGTGGCCGTCCGGGGCGGCGCGTCCAGGAAGACGATCTCGCGTGGACCCTTGTAGGGGGCCAGCTCCTCCCGGACGAACGCGCGCAGCGCCTCCGCGTCCCGCCGCGCGCCTTCCCTGAGTACGGTGTAGGCCACCACGACCTGTCCGCGCGCCTCGTCCGTCCGCCCCACCACGGCCGTCTCCATGATGTCGGTCCTGCACGCGCGCCCGCCATCCCGGCACCGGAATCCCCGTCGTGCCGGGCCTGAAGGTGTCGACGTGGGCCGAGGGGATCCGCCGGGCGGGAGTGGCGCGGTCCTCGGGATCCCCGCCGTACCGGGGCTGCCTCGGACGCGTCGGCCGCATGGGCTGCACGGGGTCCATGGAGGTTCGCCCCCTTGCCATGGTGGGCGTAGTGGTGGGCTCGCCTCAGGAGCGTATCGCGTTGGTGACGACAGTCAACGGTGCGCGATATCGTCGGGGAGGGGCCGCGACCGCCGGCCTCGGAGGGAGGACCGGCGATGCCCGCGTTCTCGCTCAAACCGGCACAGACCGCCTGGTGTGCCGAGCTGCGCGCGCTGGCCGCCTTCGCGCTGAGCGAGCCGGGCGCGGGCTCCGACGCGGCGGCTCTCACCCTCGCGGCTCCTCCGCACGGCCCCTCCGGCTGGCGCCTCAGTGGTGAGAAGTGCTGGATCTCCAACGCCCCCGAGGCCGACTTCTACACCGTCTTCGCCCGTACGGCGGCGGGGGCCGGGGCCCGTGGAGTCACGGCCTTCCTGGTCCCCGCCGACCGGCCCGGCCTCACCGGCACCGCCCTCGACATGCTCTCCCCGCACCCCATCGGCGCCCCTCGTTCGACGCAGTACCGGTCACCGCGGACGACGTCATCGGCGAGCCCGACCACGGATTCCGGGTCGCCATGGGCACGTTGAACCTGTTCCGGCCGAGCGTCGGCGCCTTCGCGGTCGGCATGGCCCAGGCGGCCCTGGACGCCACCATCGCCCACACCCGCGGGCGGGACGCGTTCGGCGGCAAGCTGAAGGGCCTCCAGGCCGTCGCCCACCAGGTCGCCGAGACGGCGCTGCGCACGGAGGCGGCCCGGCTGATGGTCTACGCGGCGGCGTCGGCGTACGACGAAGGGGCCCACGGTGTCCGAGGCGCGCCGCGATGGCGAAGCTCCTGGCCACCGAGACCGCGCAGTACGTGGTCGACGCGGCCGTCCAACTGCACGGCGCGCGGGCGCTGCGACGCGGCCACCTCCTCCAGCACCTCTACCGGGAGGTGCGGGCGCCGCGTATCTACGAGGGGGCGAGCGAAGTCCAACGGGCCGTCATCGCCAAGGAGTTGTACAAGGAACCGCACCCGACGGGGGAGTCGCTGTGACCGCCGGGCGCATCAACCCGCCGGAGCTGTCGCCGCCCGCGGGGTTCTCGCACGCCGTTGTCGCCACCGGCTCCCGGCTGGTGTTCCTCGCGGGGCAGACCGCGCTCGACGGCGGCGGGAAGGTCGTGGGGGACACGCTGCCCCAGCAGTTCGAGCGGGCCCTCGCGAATCTGCTCGCCGCACTGCACGCGGCCGGCGGTACGCCCGCCGACCTGGCCCGGGTCACCGTGTACGCCACGGACGTCGCCGAGTACCGCGCCCAGGCCTCTCAACTCGGCCGTATCTGGCGGAGGTTGGCGGGACGCGACTATCCGGCGATGGCGGTCGTCGGGATCGTGCGGCTCTGGGACGAGGAGGCGCTGGTGGAACTCGACGGCTTCGCGGTGCTGCCTTAGCGACCCGGAGGTCGTTCAGGCCGCGGTCGTCAGACGGTGCGGGGAGACCACGCTGCCGTCGGGCAGCAGCTCGCCGGTGTCGTCGAAGACGATCGCGCCGTTGCACAGGAGGTTCCAGCCCTGCTCGGGGTGGAAGGCGACGATGTGTGCGGCATCCCGGTCGGGGCGGTCCGCCGGGGGGCACGGGGGCTGGTGTGAACACATGGTGTGCCTCCGGATCGGATGCTGGTGCTCGGGTGGCGCTTCCTTGCCACTTCCGACGATGCTCCTGCCGGGGCCCGGCGCCAAGTGGTGTCGAGGAAGCGTGACAGCACGGCGGACGTGCTGTGACATCACCCTGACATTCGGACAAGATCCGGATCCGAAATCCGAAAAGCGTGGCAGTCGGCGCGCGCGACTCGCCGTCGAAGGGGTGATGATCACGCGCGTGGGGCCAGTACCTGTGGAGTCCCCCCTAGGAGGTTCTCCCATGGCATTGCCCCACTCGTCCCACACGTCTCGCTCTTCCCTCTCCCGCGCCGTGGCCGTCGCCGCCGGTGCGGTGCTGCTGGCCCTGGTCCCGGCCGTGACGGCGGCCCAGGCCGCCGACGAGGGCTTCGACCAGGTGACGGTCGAATCCGGCAGCATCACGCACGACGGCGAGCTCACCCTCGCCGGCAGCTACCGCTGCCTCAACACCGGCGACTCCGTGCGCGTCGCCGCCTCGATCGAGCGCGGCGAGAACGTCTGGTACGGCATGGACAGCATCCCCGCGAGCTGTGACGGCTCCTGGCACCAGTGGTCGAACACCAAGGCCACCGAGCCGGGCGCCCACAAGCCCGGCCCGGTGCGGGTGAAGACCAGCCTGGTGGAGTTCCGCCGCTCCGGCTTCATCCCGCTGCCCACCGTCCACTCGGAGCGGATCCACGAAGTCGTCCTCACCGAAGCCTGAGACACGACCACCAGGGCCCTGTCCTCAGGACAACCTCAGGACAGGGCCCTGGTCACGCCGGACATCGGCCTACCAGCCGTGGGAGCCAGGTCCTTCCCACGCGACTTCGCAGGTGTCGCAGTTCCAGTGGAAATGCTGATGGGACCGGCTCCTGCGCGGCACGAGTTTCCGCACCGGGCTGTCGCACGACCAGCACGCGGCGTGGATCTCTATGTGGTTATTGTCGAGAGCACCGGTCACGGTCAGTGAATCCGGCGATGAGACAGTACTCAAGATCAATTCCTCGTACATGCAGAGTCATAGGTATAGATATTTGCCTATTGAACCACATGCGGCGAGATGCGATGTCCCGATTGTGTATGAGGGCCCGCCGGTAAGCCGGCGGGCCCTCATACACAATCGGGACTAGACGATTCCGACCTCCCGGAATGCCGATCGCACCGTTTGCGCGGCCTGCCTTGCCACCTTGTTCTCGCGGGCGAGAATTCGCGCCTGTGCGCTGAGCACCGCCGCCGCGTCCTCGAACTTCGCGGTCGCCCAGAGGTTCTGCAGCCCGGCGTACCAGATCTGGCCGGCGTGAGCGGTACCGAGCTCGGACGCCACCAGATAGAACGCCCGGTTCGGGATGCCGCTGTTGATGTGTACGCCCTGGTTGTCCTCGGGGCCCGCGAAGTACTTGCTCATGTGCGCGGGCTGCGGGTCCTTCCCCATGGTGGGGTTGTCGTAGGCGGTGCCGGGGTGGGCCATCGACCGAAGGGCCTCGCCGAACAGGTCTTCCGCCATGACCTCGTCACCGATGAGCCAGTTGGCGGTGCCCGCGTCCTCCTTCCGCATCCGCTGCTCGATCAGGCTTCCGAACACATCGGCGAAGTGCTCGTTGAGGGCTCCGGACTGGCCCTGGTAGTCGAGGTTGGCGGTGTACTGCACGACGCCGTGCGTCAGTTCGTGCCCCATGACGTCGGGCGACTTGCAGAAATCCGTGAAGATCATGCCGTCGCCGTTGCCCAGGACGATGTTCTCGTTGTCCCAGAAAGCGTTGTCGAAGTCGACGCCGTAATTGACGTAGACGTTGATGCTCATGCCTCGGTTGTCGATGCTGTCACGATCGAAGGTGTCGGCGTAGAACGAGCGCACCTCACCGACGTGGCCGTATGCCGTGTTGGCGTTCTGGGGACTGCCGACCGCCGGGTCGCTCTCGCCGCGGACCTGCTCCGCCAGGGGCAGTTCCCACTGGTTCTTGGAGTCGTAGACCACACGGTCGGACTTCCCCGGACGGGGCGTCGTCAACGCCGCGAGGTTGATTGCGGACCGGGCCCTTTCGTCCCGGAACTGCGTGCTGGCGGTCGCCGACAGGGTGGCCGGGTGCGGCTCCCTGGTGTCCATTCCCGTGGCTTTCGCGATGTGATTGAGAATGTGCGGGGGGATGAACTGGCACTTCGGGCCGGCATGGCTGTGGCATCGCATGAGGCAGTACCTTTCGGTCGGTTTTCTTGGGGGGATATGTCACTGGGCAGTTGGCGCGGGAGGGACATCAGGGCGCCGGTTCAACCGCGAACGTGCCCGGTGGTGGTCGCTTCTCGGCCAGGGCCTCACCTCCGGCGAGTCGGGCCCGCAGGTGTATGACGACGCCCGGAACGAGACCCGCTACGAGGCTGCTCGGCACGGCCAGGTCGAGACGGTGTCCGACGTGCCGTGACAGCAGGTCGGCGTAGCCGGCGACCGGTTGGGCTTCGAGGACCTCAGTGCCCAACCGGTCCCAGTCCCTCAGCCGGGGATGCGGGCCCGTCGTGGCCAGACGGACGGTCAGTGCGGTGAGATTCTCGGGCGCCTGCACCATGGCCGCGGGACGTTCTACCGACGGTTGCCGCGGCCGGTTCCCGGGGCGGAGTCCGCAGCCCGCGGTGTGCCGTCACCGCGCTCGTGCCGCGGTCCGCCTTCGAAAGCGGGCTCGGCGGGCCGCCGCGTTTCCCTCGCCATGGCTTGCTCCAGAGCTTCCAGCCGCGCCTGGACGCTGTGGATCAGCTCTGTCAGCCCCGCCGCGCTGTCCGTCTCGGCGCGCGCCGCCGTGACACCGACCGGCATGTGGACCGGTCCCGGTACGGTGACCGCGACCGTTGCCGTCATCGTGGGTCCGGAGGCCGAGATACCGGTGACCGAAACACCGGTCGGGGCGCCCGAGTAGGAGTGGGAACTGGGGGTGCTCGTAGGACCGAACGCGGTGTTCCCGGTGGATCCGGGATAGGGGTCGCCCGCGTCGCCGCGATTTTTCGCCCACTCAAGGTCCTGGTCGTTGTCCGCCTGCACCAGTCCCACCATGTAGTGGGTCTCGTCGGAGTTGTCCGGCTGGTGCTCGTCGACGTGCCAGATCAGCAGCCCCTCGCCGGGGAGCGACGCGTCGTAGCCGGAGCGCTGGCGGTTCTCGACCAGGAAGTACTCGCTGCCCGGCAGGCCGCCGGACCACAGCCGGTGCACCTGGTGACTGTTCTTCACGTCGGGAATCGACAGGGTCGTCGAGCCGGAGACGTTGGACACCGTCGCCCACCCCTGGTCGACCTTGCACCAGGCGGACGGATGCGCGGGCCGGTCACCGTGGTCACCCCATGAACCGCCGGCCATCAGGCACCAGTTGCCGATGCCTTCCGAGGTGCCGTCGATGTCGTACAGATCGGGGAAGCCGAAGAGCAGATGCCCCAACTCGTGGGCGCAGACGCCGATTTTGGCGTCCTCGGGGATGGTGAGGTAGGCGAAGATGCGCGCGCCGTCCGCGTTCTGGGCGTTCGGCAAGGTCCACTTGTGCGACCAGATGTCGCCGGGGTCACCGGTTTCCTCGCCGCCCGGGCCCGCGTGCAGCACGATGAACGCGTCGACGAATCCGTTGCCGTCGTTGTCGTAAGGGGCGTAGTTGATCTGTGGGTCCGCGGCCATGGCGGTGTCCCGTGCCATGAGGTTCGCCCGGGGCTGCCCGGAGGGCTTGCCGATGCCGAAGTTGCCGTTCGCGTACCAGGAGAGTTCCCGTGGCAGCCGGACGGGTCCGACGACCTCGCCGACGATGTCGACCAGACCGTGGGTCACCTCGCGGTAGTACTCGCGGACACTGCCCTTCGGCAGTGCGCCGAGCGAGAAGAACAACTCCTCGAAATGCTGCTTGTCCCGCGTCATCTGCTTGTCGCTGAAGTCAGCGAGGACGACAACTACGCGTACGGCGCCGGTGAGTGGCCTGCGTTCGGCGGCCGCGGAGGCGATCGCGGCCCGCGGCGTGCCGACAGGGAACTCACCGGGAGGAACGATCGTGCCGTCGTCGAAGCCCAGGGGGCGCGGAGCGCCGCCCACGACGAAGTGACTGCCGAGCGGCGAGGCGCCGCGGATACGTTGCTGTTCTTCCTGGAGCCGCTCCCGCAGATCCGGACTGGGGCTCACGGCACAGAAGTCGGACCAGACGGCGCGGGCACGGGAGCGGTGAGAGGGGCTGTCAGCCATGACGATCTCTCCTTGGAGAGAGAGGTGGGGGTCTTCACCAGTCACACATGACGCGGTGGCACCCGCAACCGCAGTGGCGGAGCTGGTCCGCACGCATGCTGGTACCCACCTGTCGGCTGTCGGCCCTACGCAGAGACTCCCGCTGGCACCCCACCCTTTCAACCTCCGCGGCAATGGACGCGGGTGATGGTGCGCGGCACGGACTTGATGCCGTGGGCACCAAGTCCGGTGATTTTACGGTTGCGGGGTTGAGGCTGTCGGACGCCGCTGCCGCGAGAATGATCAACCCGAGAGGGAGCGCGGAGACGGCCACCAGTTGGAACGGATCGCCCATTGTCAGCCCCACGGTGTACGACACCAAAAGAAGGAGTGCGGCCGCTGGAATTCCGGGTGAACGGGTGGGGTGTTCCAGGTGGAAGCGTGCGAGAATGATCCCGAGCACGAATTCAGGAACGCGTGCGATCGGCCAGAAATACACGAGCACCAGCTGCGCGGCCGACATCTCCTGCCCCAGGGGACCGTCGGCAGGAGTACCGGCCGGCGTGAGGGATGCCAGCGGAACGGCCCAGATGGCGGCGAGACAGCAGGCCGCGGCTTGCGTGAGCCGGGCGACGGGCACGCGTCGCAGCAGCGGCAGGAGCAGGGGAAAGAGCAGATAGAAGACGAACTCGCAGGTCAGCGACCAGGTGACGCCGTTTCCTCTCCCCGTAGGCATACGTGGAATCAGGGTGTCCACGAGGAAGAGGATTGGGAAAAATTTCGAAGAAGCGTCTCTTCAAGAAGGCGGTCGCGGAGTCGTTCTCACGTGATGAATACGTCAGGACGAATCCACTGAGGATGAAGAAGAACGATACGCCCATGGCCCCCAGGGGATACAGGTACGAGAGATCGACTCCCGCTGTCGCGCCGCCGAAGCATGGAAGTATTTCGGCTCGCTGTGGTGTCTGCGGCAAGATCTTCTCCTTGGATGCGTGATTCTCTCGCCGTCGGCAACGATGTTCGTGCGTGAGTGCGGATACCGTTGATGCCTTTCAAGACATCGAAAGGATTCCGGAAAGGCGTTGCACGCATCACGGGGAGATCCGTGAGGATTCCTGCAGTTCTTTGTCAACTACTTTGCGGTGGAAGGCAGCCTCGGCGTCCGTGCGATCTCACAGGCGGACAGTGAGCGGTCGCCCCGGTGCGGCTGCGGGGGTAACGCCGGCAGGCGCACGGCATTGTGCCGACTGGGGGCGACCGGAGTGGGGTCGCCTATGGCTGTGCCGACGAACCGGAAACCGATGCCCCGCACGGTTTCGATCCATGTCCGGCAACCCAGCTTGCTGCGCAGCGAGTTGACGTGGGTGTCGATGGTGCGCATGGCGCGGGAGGGGGCTGCGTGCGCTGTCCCGTCGCCCCAGATGTCCGCCAAGAGCTGCTCCCGCCGGATCACCTGCCTCGGGCGGCTGGCGAGGTGATGAAGGAGATTGAATTCCTTGCGGGTGAGTCTGACGTGCTGCCCGCCCACACTCACCTCGCGGGTGCTCAGATCGATTCGCAGGGGGCCGCTCTGCAGGACGTCGTCGGCCGTGGGCGGGTGCGGGGGCGTAGGCGGGGGCGACGCGGTTGTCGTGGTCGCGATCTCGGTGAGGAGTTCACGGATGGTGGCGGTGAGGCACTCGTGTGGGGGGACGTAGGCTTCGAGGCCCCGCGTGCGGTCCTGTCCCGTGCCTGCTGATCGATCGCGACGAGCGTGACACCGTTGTCGGAGCGAAGCATCCGGCCGATCTCCACGTGGTCGATGCTGCGTACTTTCACATCCAGCTGCAGCGGACGGGTGCGCTCCGAGCAGGCGGCTGATTTCGTGCTGTCGTCGATGCAGGATGCGCTCATATCCTGTATCTGCATTACCAGAAAGATCATTTTTCTCTCCCCGAATAACACCACTGTGATTTGTGTATGAATAGAGCCGTATGCAGACCGGGCTCGGTCAATTGAAGTGAAAGTCACACAAAAAATTACTTCGGTGTGATCGAGGGCCTTGACAGGGAAGACTTCGGGGGGATTCTGGTGGCCTTTTTGCCGCTCCCTTCTGTTGTCTGGCGGCGCGGAACTCCGCCCTGCCGGGTGATTCATGCCGACAGGGCGGAGACGTGCGAGGGACACTCCGCTCTCAGTGGGCCAGTTGCATGACCAGCAGGGCTCCGGCGGAATACGTGGAAATTACTCGCAGGCCGCTGGACTTGGCGAGCTCGGCGAGTTCCGGTACGCCGCGCTCGCGGCCGCCGTGGTAGGCAAGCATGCGCAGGTCCATGTCCGTGATGAGGGATTCCATGTCGGGGCCGACCCATTCCGCAACGAACACCGAGCCGACCGGGCCCGCCGCCTGCGTGCATCGCCTCAGAATCCTTTGGGCCGAGGCGTCGTCCCAGTCATGCAGGATCGCCGACAGTAGATATGCGTCCGCTCCGCTCGGTAGTTCGTCGAAGAAGTCACCGACAACCGCAGAGGCGCGGTCGGACAATCCGTCTTCGGTGAATCGTGCCGTGGCTTCCTCGACAGCCTCGGATTGGTCGAGGACCGTACCGCGCAGGTGGGGGTATTCGGTCAGAATGGCCGACAACAATCGGCCATTGCCGCCTCCCATGTCCATCAAGTGGGTGAGCGTCCCCCAGTCGTGTGCGGATACGAGGGCATCGGCGGCGAGGGAGGAATAGGAGGCCATCTGCCGGTTGAGGGCCGCCGCTGAAAAGGAGAGTTGACAAGGCCTCTGGCCTGCGCACTATCACTTTCACGGTCATCGAAGTAGCTTGGTTTTGTGGACTTGCAAATGAGAGTGGGCCTGACCAGGCCTTATCGAGTAGCGGCTGCCTCGGCGCAAAGGTTACCGCCGTGATCGTCCCTGCTTTCAGAGCTGACGGCGCATCACGTCGATATAGGTGGCCCGGGCTGCGCTCGATCGATCTCGCGGATACGGAGTGCCTAGGTTCATTCCACTGTCGGTGGTGATGGGTGGTTGCTGCCAGGCGAGACTCATCTGTGCGCCGGACGCGGCTCGTGCCGTTGCCACGAGGGTCGCGTAGGGGGCCGCGACGGCCGATGCCTCGATCTGAAGCCATGCCTGGTGGAAAGCCATGCGAGCGAGTAGGCCGCTGACCTCGTCGGTCAGTTGTTGTCGTACGGCGGAGGAGGACTCGGGGCGGCGCCGTATGCGGTACGGCATCTCCAGGTACTCCTCGACCACCGTCAGCGCTTCGGCGAAGGCCGTCGCACGGCGCTCCTTTCGTATGGCCCGCTGGTTGAGGACGTACGTCAGGAAGGCACCGAAGAGGGCCATGAACGGGACGATCAGTGTCGTCGCCCCGTCTTTCTGGGTTGTTGCTGTGGCTACGAGCAGGGACTTCTCAGTTTTGTGAGTCGTCTTCGTGGTGGCCGGGACGCTCGGAGTGTGGGGCTGAAGCGCGGCGGTGGCTATTGACCTGCGTGTATGTGGTGTGTACAGGTTGATCGGGCGCAGTGCGGTTTTTCTGGGTCGCTACTCGAGGTGTCGGTGGCGTCAGGGGTCCTGAGACTTGCCTCTGGGACTGCGGTGTTGGCGGCTAGAGCCTGGGGCCGGGGTCGCCGCCGCGGTGTTGGCATTCGGTCGCAGCATCGAGCCAGTTGCCCGCTGGTTCTGCGTAGGGCGATGAAGGAGCGGGCAGAGCTGGGGCTGGCGGAGACGAACGGCGAGGAGGGCAAGCATCAGATCTGGAACCTGACTGTGCGGGCCGTTCGCCTGGCCGGTCCCGAAGGTGTGGATCGGGACTTCGATCGAGTCGGATGAATCCTGCTGGAGGGCCGACGATCTGCGGCGTATCCCGGCGGCCGTCCGGTTCATGTCTCTGGAGCCATTGCTGGGTCCGGTGCCGTCCCTCGACCTGGAGGGAGTCGACTGGGTGATGGTGGGTGGCGAGAGCGGCCCTGATCATCGGTCGCTGGACTTGCCCTGGGTTCGCGACATCCGTGATCGCTGGGTCGATCGACGGGTGGCCCTGTTCTTCAAGCAGGTCGGTGGGCTCATCCCGAAGGCAGGCGGTCGTCAGCTGGATGGCCGGACCTGGGATGAGTTTCCCACCACGGCGGCGGCTGCCGTGGCTGGTGTCTGACCGGACACCTGAGGTGACGCTACGAGCGCAGCACCCACCGGCTGTAACTGATCGTGAGGTTCAGGCACCAGCATCGGAGTGCTCATCCTCCCCGAGGACGAAACCGCCGAGCTTCCGATGGTTCGGCGTTCGTTTTGCCACACTCAAGGACGGGGACTGCGGGTGGAAGAGGGGTCGCCCCGACAGGAGACAGGCCGTCCAGGACGAGCGAGACGTAGCGCCGCCAGCCGTCGCTCTGCGGGCCGGTGCTCCATAGCACGCTGATGAGCATCCCCATGATCCGTTGCATGTCGTCGGGGACGAGGTCGGCACGGATGAGGCCGGCCTGCTGTCCCCGGCGGGTGAGCAGCACAAGCGAGTCGAGGAACGGGGCTGTGACGTCAGCGGTGACGCCGGCGTTGTCCGCCGCGGCCAGAGTGTTGCGCTCGCGGGCCACCATGGACAGCGCGGCCTCGAGCAGGGTGACCAGGCCCTGCCTGGGGTTGTCATCACTCAGTGCCTGCTCGGTCGCGGGAGAGAGCTGCTCGGCGATGCTCTGCTCGAGGGCCGCCCGGACGAGCTCCTCCTTGTTGGGGAAGCGGCGGTAGAGCGTCGCGATACCCACGCCGGCACGGCGGGCGATGTCATCGAGCATGGCGTCGGGGCCGCTTTCGGCAAACACCTCCCGCGCGGCCCGCAGGATCCTCTCGGAGTTGCGCGCGGCGTCGGCGCGCAGTCGTCGCGAGGCATCTGTGGTCATGTACCGAGACTAGCAGTCGATAGTTGACTATCACTCCGTAGTAGGGTTTGCTCTGAGGACTAAGCGATAGGCGAATATCGTTTATCACTTGCTGTGGGTCGGTGGCGGAAGCCTGCGCGGTTGGGACCCGCACCTGCGGCTCTGCCGCACCCGGCGTTCCCTTTTTGGGGATGGTCTGCCCTCAGCTCCCCTTTTGTCTGCTTACTTGGAGAAGCGCCGTGGTGACGAAGACCCTCGGATTCATCGGTGCCGACATGATCGGCGGTACGCTGGCCCGCCTCGCCGTCGCCGCCGGCCTGGACGTCGTGGTGAGGCACTCGCCGGCCCCGAGACGCTCGTCGACCTCCTCGCCGAACTTGGCGCCCGAAGCGCCTGTCCTCGAAGCTCCCTTCGGGAAGCGTCGTGTGATCGTCACCGCCCACGCTGCCCATGATCTGGATCTTGTGTTCGTACTGGTCGGACCACACGTACGGGACCGGGTCGTAGGGCGGTGCCGTGGCTCCGTCCAGCAGGTTCGCCGCCAGCAGGCCCG
>Ga0136846_1238951_pt1 | contig 19143 bp, 18 predicted proteins | sample HopSoiMetagenom2_FD_96841 | JGI IMG/M metagenome (GOLD analysis project Ga0136846, IMG submission 96841) | Grasslands soil microbial communities from Hopland, California, USA - 2 Assembly 2016 (version 4) | ecosystem: Environmental > Terrestrial > Soil > Grasslands | place: USA: Hopland...
CCGCGGTGAGTTGACGATGCCAGGTAAGCCGGACCGAGTCGGTGCGCGCAGGGCCGACGGCGATCAGCTGCCGGCCGAACAGCGCGGCAGGCCACTCAGGTGGAAAGAAAATCGTCGTCGCAACGATCATCAGGAAGGGAAACACCCCGATGGAGAAGAGTTGCGAGTTGGTCAGGTGAAACGCGCAGGCGGCCATGAACGCCAGCGGACGTGTACGGCGATACAGCAGAAACGGCACGATCGCGAGATCGAACGCGAGACCTCCGTACGCAAATGTTCGCGCGACCCACTCCGAGCCGAGTGACTGCCCGACGAGCGGCGTGTCGCTGCGCGCCGCGAGCCAGCCCCGTAATGGTTCCCCCTTCATCCAGTCGGTGTTGATTTTCGCGAGGCCGCCGAAGAAGTACGGCACACCAACCTGGAACCGCACGAGCCAGACCGTCCATGCGGGAACCGGACGCGGGCCGGTCCGTGCCGCATCGATTGACCAGCGCGCGTTCGCGGGCACGAGAGCCAGCACGAAGGCGAGCAGGCAGATCAGATAGAGATGATTCAGATAGCGCGCTTCATCGAGGAGGAATACGTACGTCAGTCCAACGCCGAGGAGCGGCGCCGTGACGCGGTACCACAAGCCGGCCGCGACCGCCGCTGCCAGCGCGCCGAGCACCGCGAAGTGCACGAACATCCCGTCGCCGGACCAGGGCGTGACCCAGCCGAAACCGTAATACGCGAAGTGAAACGACGGCGTGACGAAATACTGCTGGATCCAGCCGTGCGTGAAATACCGGATCACTTCATAGAGCACGATCGCGCCGAACCCGATACGGAAGATGGCCAGCGATGTCGCGTCGACCGGCGCGAATATCGCGTCGACGATGCGGCGCCGCTGGCCAGGTGATGCCGTCGCATCAGTCGTCGTCATCGTCACCGTCGTCATTCGGCGTCTGAGGCGGCGGCGTGGTGCCGCCGAACTCCACCTTGACGACGATCACGACGCGATCGGCCATCTGCCCGCGAAGTCGAACGCGGATGCCGACGCGGATGTCGCCGCAGTGGCTGTCACTCTGCGCGTTGACCGTTGTGGTCCAGCCGGCAACCTGCATCGTGAGGTTCGGACACGTGCCGCTGATCGCCGTCACGTCCCCTTCCACTTCGGTCGTGTTGTCGATCCTGATGCGCATCATCGCGTCGACGGTTGCGTTCGCTCCGCTGATGCGGACTTTGATGTCGATCCGTTCCTGGATGTCGACGTGATCGAGCCTGACGGCGCCGGACTGTGATCCCGAAAACCGCAGCGTGACGTTGCCCGAAGGAACGCCTTTGAGCACGAACGTGCCGGTCACCGACACCGAGGCCGTGATGGTGGTGCCCTCGACGGTGACCGTTTCATCCGACGTGCCGGCGGCAAGCGACGGGGAAATTCCGGCGGCGCCGCCATTCAGCGTGCCGACGATGGTCGCGCCCTCCGCGGGTACGCTGTCGAGAGGCGAGGGCAGCGACGACGGGCCGGATGGCAGTGGCGGCGTCCAGTTGCCGCATGCAGCGACGCTCACCGCCACCCCGAATGCGATCGCGAGTGCCGTCACCGAGTGTCTCATTCGCATCGATTGATTCCCCCTGATGGGCATGCTTCGAGCGCCGCGTGGCTGTCGAGCAACCGCTGTGCCTGTGGCGGCTGCGCCGGTTGATGTCTCGCTCGTCCAGAGACTTACCGTCTCGGCTCACACGGGAAGGCTCTGACGCGGAGGCGCAGTCGGCTGCCGATTGTGAATGTTCGAAGACGCTTTCGTCCCGGCGTGTTCACGCGCGACAGAATTGCGATTCGACCAACCGGATTCGTCTGAGTGGAGTCGCGGAGTGAAGAGCCGACTGAAGAGAAATCAACGGAGTTGCGGTCGGCGCACGATTTGAATGGCGATCTCAGGAGCCCTCATCATGAACGCACGAATCTGTGTCCTGCTTTGCACCGCGTTGCTCGTTGCAGGCGCCGGGACGGCCCACGCGCAGGGTTTCGCAGTGCGCGGCGGCGCGAACGTGAATCCCGACCAGATGTACGGCGGCGCGCAGTACCAGACGCGTCTGACCGATACCGTGTGGTTGCAGCCCGGTGCCGATCTCGGCATCGGCAATGACGCGAAGCTTTTCAGCGTGAATGGCGACGTTGTGTATCACCGCCCGCTCGCACAGCGCAGTCCCTGGCGGCTGGTGGCCGGCGGCGGCCCGGCGATCAACATTTATAAGTTGCCGTCCTACACCACCACGACCGCGGGCGTGAGCCTGCTGGCAGGTCTTCAGCACGCCAGCGGCTTGTTCACGGAATTCAGAGTGGGGCTCCGCCGCGACGACCCAGACTTCCGTCTCGGCCTGGGCTATCACTTCGGCGTGAAGCCCGCTCGTTCCGCGACGCCGCACTCCACGCCCCGGCGGCACTGACCGGACCTTCAGCAGATCCTGTCCTGAACGGAGCAGCCTGGAATGGCTCCGCCCAAGGTCAGGCCTTCGCCGACTCCGAACGCCGTGCGCGCTTCAGTGTCGATTGAGCGTACTGATCGTTGTGGGCCTGGCGACCTGATCGTGGCCAGTGAAGTGCCGCGTCACCAGCATCCGGACACTAGTGCGTCCGATCGGCGTCCTTGACGACGAACAGGAGCTCGCCCGGGCGCATCAGCCCGAGCTCTTCGCGTGCGATGGACTCGATCGTGGCAGGATCCTCTTTCAGCCGGCGGATATCGTCGCGAAGCTGCGTGTTCTGCTGTCGAAGACCCGCCAGCGACGAGACCAGCTCTGCGTACTGGCGGCGCGCCCTCACCGTCTCGAGGAGTCCCTTGTCGCCCACCAGGGCATCCACGACGAGTACGACCGTGACGAGTGCAAGAACGTAATTGAGGAGGCGCCGCCGAATGGGTGAGGGTGCCGAAATGGTCGTCTGGGCGCGGCGTCCCCTCCGCGGCGGCGGCCCCTGGGGGGCGGCGTCGACGCGGCGCGGCCTGGCCTCGTCCGAGGACACTCTGGCCGATTCGGTGCTCGAAACAACAACGTGGGGCATGGCGTGGGCGAACTTCCTTTGTACAATAGTTTCGTCAGTTTTGACCCCCCTCATTAGCGATTAATCCGAATGGCCGCAGAATACGTGCTCGTGATGACGACCCTTCCCGCCGACGTGGATGCGTCCGCGTTCGGCCGATCCCTCGTCGAGGAGCGCCTGGCCGCCTGCGTGAACCTCCTGCCGCCCATGCAGTCGGTCTACCGGTGGGAAGGACGGGTCGAGCAGGAAACCGAGCGTCAGCTGATCATCAAGACCACGCGCGATCGCACGCTCGCGCTGTGGGACCGCGTGCGCGAGCTCCATCCATACGAGGTGCCGGAGTTCGTCGTCGTGCCGATCGTCGACGGCAACGACGCGTATCTCCGCTGGATTGGCGAGTCGACGCGCGGCGCCAGATGAGCACCCTGACTGATTTCGTCCTCCATATCGACAAGCACCTGGCCGAGTTCGTTGCCGCGTATGGCGCGTGGGTCTATGGCCTGCTGTTCGGGATCGTCTTCGCAGAAACCGGGTTTGTCGTCACGCCGTTTCTTCCCGGAGATTCGCTGCTGTTTGCGACCGGCGCGCTCGCCGCAACGGGCATCCTCAATCCCTGGCTGGCCGCGCTGCTGCTGTCAACGGCCGCCTTCACGGGGAACACCGTGAATTACGCGGTCGGGCGGTTCGTGGGTCCGCGGGCGTTCGGCGCGAACGACCAGACCGGGCTGGCGCACAAACTGCTCAATCGCCGGCATCTTCAGCGCGCGCACGCCTTCTTCGAGCAATACGGCGGCAAGGCGGTGGTGTTGGGGAGGTTCGTTCCAATCGTCAGGACGTTCGTCCCGTTCGTGGCGGGCGCCGCGCAGATGTCGTGGGCGTCGTTCGTGCTCTACAACCTGATCGGCGCGCTCGCGTGGGTGGGGCTGTGCCTCGGGGCTGGCATCCTGTTCGGCAACGTTCCGATCATCAAGAACAACTTCTCGCTCGTGACGATCGGGATCGTGCTCGTGTCGATCCTGCCGATGGTCGCGGAGTTCGTGCGCCACCGGAGGACAGGGCAAACAGGCTGAGACTCTCCGCGCCTAAGACAGCGCCTGCTCGAGATCCGCGATCAGATCCGCGGAATCCTCGATGCCGACCGAGATCCGTACGAGGCTGTCGGTGAGGCCGATCTCGTTGCGCCGCGCGGCTGGCACCGAGGCGTGGGTCATCGTCGCTGGATGGGAGATCAGCGTCTCGACACCGCCGAGGCTCTCGGCCAGCGACATCAGGCGCACACGATTCAACACGCATCGCGCCGCGTCGAGCGTGCCCACATCGAACGAGATCATCCCGCCGAATCCGCGCATCTGCCGCTTTGCCAACTCATGCTGCGGATGCGTCGTCAGCCCGGGGTACAGGACCCTGTGGACCTTCGGGTGCGAGCTGAGGAACTCGGCGAGTGCCATCGCGTTCGCATTGTGCTGCGCCATCCGGACGGTCAGCGTTTTCGTGCCGCGCAGCACGAGCCATGAGTCGAACGGGCTGAGGATGGCGCCTTCCGCGTTCTGAATGAACCGCAGCCATTCGATGTCCTCGTCCTGCACGGCGATGACGATCCCCCCGACGCTGTCGCTGTGGCCGTTGAGATACTTCGTCGTGCTGTGGACGACGAGGTCTGCGCCGAATTCGATCGGTCGCTGGACGGCGGGGCTCGCGAACGTGTTGTCGACGACGAGTTTCGCCCCGCGTGCATGCGCGATGGTGGCAGCCTGCGCGAGGTCGGTCAGGCGCATGACCGGGTTCGTTGGCGTCTCGACGAACAGCATCTTCGTCGCCGGCCGCATGGCCGCTTCCGTGCGCTCGGGGCGCGACGTGTCGACGTACGTGAATTCAATCCCGTACTTCGTCAGGACCTTGTCGAACAGGCGGAACGTGCCACCGTATGTGTTGTCGGTAACGACGACGTGATCGCCGGACTTGAGCATCGTCGCGATGGCGCCGATGGCGGCCATGCCGGACGCAAACGCGAAGCCCTCTCTACCGGCCTCGATCGCCGCGACGTTGGCCTCGAGCGCGGCGCGAGTGGGGTTCTGGGTGCGCGCGTACTCGAAACCCTTGTGTTTTCCGAGCTCATCCTGCACGTAGGTCGACGTCTGGAAAATCGGGGTGATGATGGCCCCGGTGCTGGGGTCGGGTGTCTGTCCGGCGTGAATGCAGATGGTCGAGAAGCGCGCGTCGGGCCGCAGTTTCATGCTGGCCTGACGATAGTCTGTTATCATCTCGAATTCAATAAGGCATGGCCCGCGAACGACTTCCGGACACGCACCAGACAGGTCGGCGCCGGAGATCGGGCGCCGCGTTGCCGCTCACCGGGCCCGTGCGGCCCGACGATCCGCCGAAGCTGTCCCCGCGCGAACTTCTGCTCACGACATGGCCGGGACGGCTCTTCCTCCTCGCGGCCGGCCTCAAGGTCGCGGTGGCGTTCTGGCGGCTGACAGGCGCGCTCCCGACCGCGGCGCGTATCCTCAGCAGCGCCGCCACCATAGGCCTGATCATCTCGGTCGGGTATTTCGCGACGAAACTCTTCGTGCTGATGAAGCAGCGCCTGCTGTGGCGGGTGCGGCGCCGGCTGATCCTTTCCTACATTTTCATCGGCGTCATCCCATCGCTGCTCGTCATCGTGTTTTTCCTGTTCTGCGGCGCCGTGCTGTTCATGAGCGTGGCTGCGTACCTGTTCAAGAGCGGCTACGACAAAGTGGTGGAAGATTCGAGGGTCGTCGCGCAGGCTGCCGCGCTGGAGATTGCTCGATCGCCGTCCACCGCGCAACAGACGATCGAGCGTGTTCACCGGATCCGCTCGCAGCAGTATCGCGCCCTGTCGGTTGCGTATCTCGCGCCTGACGGGAGCCTCCGTTCGGTAGGGCGCTGGGAGCACATGCGGCCTCCCGCGACCGTTCCCGCGTGGCTGACCGACGACCAGTTCGCCGGCACGCTGGCCTTGCCGCAGTCGCCCGCCACGGCGCAATCGGAGTTGATCGTGCGGAGCGCGATCAAAGTGGGGCCGGGCGGACGCGGCGGCCTCGTGGTCGTGGACATTCCCATCGACGAAGAGCTCATTCAGCAGCTCCACGACACCACGTCGGTGCGCGTCGGCGCGGTCATCACCGACGAGCAGGCGGCGCGTGCCGAAGGGTCGAAGAACGCGGGCGCCGGCGCAGGCGGCATCGGGCTCATGTGGAGAAACAGCGTCGCGCGGATGGATTACCGCGACTGGGACTCGCCGAAAACAGGCCGCGCGACGATCTCGATCAGTTACAAGCTGGGCGAGCTGTACAACCAGCTCTCCAGCGCGCAGTCGTTCGTCGTCAGCGGGATGCGCCTGGGCGACGCGATCCTCGCGGTGGTGGTCGTGATTGCCGTCCTGTTCCTGATCATCGAGGCGGTCGCGTTGTTGATGGGGCTCGCCCTGGCGCGCTCGATCACGAGTTCGGTCCACGAGCTGTTCATGGGCACCGAGCGCGTGCGGCAGGGGGATTTCACGCATCGGATCGAGATCCCCTCGCGCGATCAGCTCGGCGAGCTGGCAGGCTCGTTCAACCAGATGACTGGCAGCATCGAGAATTTGCTGCAGACCGCGGCGGAGAAGAAGCGGCTCGAAGAAGAGCTCCGCATCGCCCGGCAGATCCAGATGTCGCTCCTGCCGCGCGGCCCGCTCGACTTCCCAGGTATTGGCGTGACCGCGCTCTGCGTGCCCGCGCGCGAGGTCGGAGGGGACTACTACGATTTCTTCCGTCTCGAGAACAATCGTCTTGGCGTGTTGATCGCGGACGTCTCGGGAAAAGGCACGTCGGCCGCTCTTTACATGGCGGAGCTGAAGGGGCTCGTACTCTCACTGAGCCAGATTTACCAGTCGCCGCGGCAGCTGCTCATGGAGGTGAACCGCATCATTTCCGAGAACCTCGATACCCGCAGCTTCATCACGATGACCTACGGCGTCATCGACCTGGGCGCGGGGATCATGACGTTCGCGCGCGCCGGTCACACGCCGATGATCTATCTCTCGGCGAACGACTCGGACGGGCAGGGCGCGCAGGTCCTCGCGCCGAGCGGCATTGTCGTCGGGCTTCGCATACCCGGCGCGACGGAGAAGTTCGCGGAGCTGCTCGAAGAAGATAGCATCAGCCTGCAGCGCGGAGACGTGCTGGTGCTCTATACCGACGGGATCACCGAGGCGATGAACGGCGACAGCGATCTGTTTGGTGAGGCGCGTCTGAGCCGCATTGTCACCGAGCACGGCCACCTCGACGCCCCCGAGCTCAGGGAGCGCATCCTTCGCGAGGTCGAAGCCTTTGTCGGTGGCGCGGATCAGCACGACGACATGACGATGATCCTGATCAAGGTCGAAGAGATGGCGGTCTCGCGCGAATCGATTGCCGTATGAGACGCCGCGTCCGAGCCCTTTGTGCCATGGCCGTCATCGTGATAAGCCCCTTGCTGGCGGCAAACGGCGCGGCAACGTCATGAATGAGCTCGTGATCATCTTCCGGACGCCTTCCGAGATCGAGGCCAACGTCATTCGGGGGCTCCTCGAGACCCACGGCATTCCGTCGGCACTCCTCAGCGACAACTCGCGTACCGCGTTTCCGCTCGTACTGAACGAGCAGTCGTGGGAGCGTCGGATCGCGGTCAGCGCGGATCACGCGGCCGCGGCCCAGCGCATCATCGACAGCCACCGGGACGACATGCCCGCCGGCCGCGTGGTGCCGTTCGGCTCCGAGCTGGAGCCGCTCGAACAGCGGATCGAGTACAGGTTCCGCGATCGTGGTCTGCTCGAACACGCGCTGACGCACCGCTCCCGCGTGCACGAGGACGCGAGCGGCGGCGTGTTCGACAACGAGTCGATGGAGTTCCTGGGCGACTCGGTGCTGGGATTCGTCATCGCGGACATGCTGTTCCGCCAGTTTCCGCAGCACAACGAGGGGCAGAAATCCAAGCTGAAGGCATCACTCGTGTCGGCCGCCTCACTCGCGCGGCTCGGGGAAGCCATCGATCTCGGCGCGTTCCTGATTCTCGGGCGCGGGGAAGAGAAGACCGGCGGCCGGCGAAAGCACGCCATCATCTCGGACTGTTACGAGGCGCTGATCGCGGCAATCTATCTCGACGGCGGCATCGAGCCGGCACGCGCGTTCATCGAGCGTCAGTTCGCGCTCTTAATCGCCGAGGCGAAGAGGACCGGCGCGGCCGCGTCGTTCACGGACGATTGGAAATCCGCTCTGCAGGAATGGCTGCAGTCGCACGGCCACGGGCTCCCCGCCTACCGTCTCGCCGACGAGATCGGTCCCGACCATCGCAAGCAGTTCGTCGTGGAAGTCGTGATTGCGGGGGAATCAGTGGCGCGGGCCGAGGGACGGAGCAAGAAGGAAGCCGCTCAAGCTGCCGCACGCGCGGCCCTTGAACGGCTCACGGCGTAGGCGGTCGTGTCGCCGGGTCTCAAGACCCGGCCTACAATCCCGCGGTGTCCGGCGCCTCTCTAAAGAGGCGCCCTACAAGCGTCCGAGGCCTCACCGGCCGACTCTAATCGATCTCGATAATTCCCCAGCTCTTCTCGCGTTCGGCTGGCTGTCCGCCCGCCATTGCGAGGGCCGGCTCGGCGTGTGGCAGGCGCGCCTGCATGTACGCGTGCAGCTCGCGCGCGATTTCCTCTTCGCTCGGCGGCACGGGCCGGCAGTGGAGCCGCACCCACAACCGCAGCATCGGATCCGCGAAGCTATACCGCTTCATCCTCGAGACGATGAGGTCCACGTCCTCGAGCCACGACAGGTAGTCCTTCGTGGATCCCGGTGTGCGGCGCAGGCGTTGCGCGATCTCCGTCAGTGTCAGCGGCTCTTCTTCGGACAGCACTTCGAGAATGGCTTTGAGCGCACCGTAGCCTCGCGCACGGTGGAGCCGCAGCTCGTAGCAGTAACCGCACGCGTGGGCCAGCTGTCCGCCCGGGGCGAGCAGGGCAGCCAGCGCGCCGACGGGATCCGGACCACCGCGCGCCGCCATCGTCACGGCGGTTTCCGCGATCGCCCGCGCATAGGAGGGCCGCCCGTCCGAGAGCGTCTGCACCAGCCGGGCCAGCTCGTCGCGTTCGCGATCCTGTTCCTCCTCGTTGCCCCGCATGCCGTGTTCTTCGCCGTGGGCGCCGGGAAGCGTGGCACGGATCTCTGCGGCGCTCAGGGGAGCGACATGAATGATCTCGAACGCGGCCGGCGCGTCGCGAAGGAGCCGCTGGGCGCGCGCCGCGTAGCGCGTGGTGAGGACGAACCGATTGCCGCTCGCCGCGAGCGCGCCGATGAGATCGCGCAGCACGCTGCGCAGGCCGGGAAAGCTCTCGAACGTGCGCAGCTCCAGGAACTCGTCGAGCAGGAACGTGGCGGGCGCGGCGCTCGGCGTGCGCGCCGTGTCGAGAAACGCGAGCGCCGCGTCGAAGGCATCGCGCGCGCCGGGCTCGGCCCCCTGTGCGACGCCGTACGGGTGCGCCGGGAATGGCGATGCCTCGCGCAGCGAGCGAAGGAATCGTTCGGGCGTCGTCGCGATACGCTCGACGTGGACGTATTGCGCCTGGGTGCGGCCGATCAGGTCGCGCAGGCGGAGCAGCAGCGAGGTTCGTCCGGATCCGCAGCCGCCGAGAATCACTGGAATTCTCGGACCGGCGTTGCCCACGGATCCGTCGAGCGCGCCAAGCACGCGGCGCTCGAGCGAGGGGCGCTCCGGGATCATCATCGACCCGTCCCTCCGATCATCGGCATCTGGATGCCCGTATCGTGCGCGGTGGCGATCGCGTCCGCGTAGCCGGCGTCGGCGTGCCGCACGACACCAAGCCCCGGATCGCACGTCAAGACGCGCTGTAGCTTTTCGTCCGCTTCGCGCGTGCCGTCGGCGACACAGACCATTCCGGCATGCAGCGAATATCCGATTCCCACCCCGCCCCCGTGATGTACCGACACCCACGTGGCGCCGGAAGATGTGTTCAACAATGCATTGAGGATCGGCCAGTCCGCGATGGCATCGCTGCCATCCTTCATGCCTTCGGTTTCCCGATTCGGTGACGCGACCGATCCCGCGTCGAGATGGTCGCGCCCAATCACGATGGGCGCCTTCACGACCCCGCGACGGACGAGATCATTGATGGCGAGCCCGAATCGCGCGCGCTCACCGTAGCCGAGCCAGAAAATCCGCGCGGGCAATCCCTGGAACGCCACGCGTTCGCGGGCCAGGCGAATCCAGCGGCAGAGGGCCTCATCGTCGGCGAACATCTCGAGCGCGAGCGCATCGGTCGCGGCGATGTCGTCAGGATCGCCTGACAGCGCCGCCCACCGGAACGGACCCTTCCCGTGACAGAACAACGGCCGGATGTACTCCGGGACAAACCCCGGAATCTCGAACGCGTCGGCAACGCCTGCCTTCTCCGCCTGCGCGCGGATGTTGTTGCCGTAATCGAAGGTGACGGTGCCGCGCGCCTTCAGATCGAGCATCGCCCGAACGTGAATGGCCATGGAGGCCATCGACCGCTCGATATACGCTGCGCCATCGGTCCGTCGGAGCACGTCAGCGTCCGCCACCGAGAGTCCGGCAGGCACGTAGCCGTTGAGCGCGTCGTGCGCCGACGTCTGGTCGGTGAGCACGTCGGGCACGACGCCGCGTCGTACCAGTTCGGGCAGCACCTCCGCGGCATTTCCCTCGAGCGCGATCGATCGAGCCTCGCCGCGGCCACGCCATCTCTCCACGCCGGCCAGTGCCTCGTCGAGTGATCCGGTGCGCTCGTCGACGTACTTTGTTGCGAGGCGCCGCGCAATCCGCTGAGCGTCGACTTCGATCACGAGCGCCACACCATTGTTCATGGTCACGGCCAGTGGCTGGGCGCCGCCCATCCCGCCGAGGCCCGCGGTGACGACCAGGCGTCCTGCGAGCGAGCCGCCGAAGTGGCGACGCGCCAGTTCGGCGAGGGTCTCGTACGTGCCCTGCAGGATGCCTTGCGTACCGATATAGATCCAGCTTCCCGCCGTCATCTGCCCGTACATCGTGAGACCGCGGTCTTCGAGATCGCGGAACACATCCCACGTTGCCCACGCGGGGACGAGCAGCGCGTTCGCAATCAGCACACGTGGAGCCCACGGATGCGTGCGGAAGACCGCAACGGGCTTGCCGGACTGGACGAGCAGGGTTTCGTCGTGCTCGAGCCGCCGCAGGGTCTCGACGATTGCGTCGAAGGCGGGCCACGACCGTGCCGCCCGGCCGGAACCGCCGTAGACGATCAACTCGTCGGGGCGTTCGGCCACCGCGGGATCGAGGTTGTTCATCAACATGCGGAGCGCGGCCTCCTGCGCCCAGCCTTTACAGCTGATCGCCGCGCCGCGTGGCGCGCTGACTTGTCGGCTGAGGGTCCTCATGACGGGCGGAGGCGTCGCGCTCCTGACGCGCGCGACAGCTCGCAGATCTGCCGCGCCGAAGGTTAGCAATCTAGAAACGTACGCGCGCGTTGTCAAATGGTACCGGAAAATTTCTTACTTGACTTCCGCGGCACACGCGCGTTCCACCGAGCCCTCGGCGACGACTTTCGCGATCCACTCGATGTCGGGCGATGGCGGACGATCGCGATCGAGCATCGGGACGCGCGTGCGGACGTACGCGTGCACGGCCGCGAGGGCCGCCGATGTCGCGAGCGGTGCCAGCAGATCGATCGCCTGGCACGCGAGCAGGATCTCGACCGCGATCACGCGCGAGGCAAGCTCGAGCGCCCGCTCTGCCTTCAACGCGGCCGCCATGCTCATGCTCACGTGATCTTCGCGATTGGCTGACGTCGGGATCGTGTCGACACTCGACGGGTGTGCCAGCGTCTTCAGCTCGGAGACCAGCGCCGCGGCGGTCACTTGCGCGACCATGTAGCCCGAGTGCAGCCCGCTGTCGCGCACCAGGAACGGTTCGAGCCCGCTCAGCACCGGGTTGACGAGCCGATCCGACCTCCGCTCCGAGATCGTCGCGAACTGCAGGAGCGCGATCACGATGACGTCGGCCGCAATCGCCACCGGCGCGCCGTGAAAATTCCCGCCCGACACGATCTCGCCGTTGCCGGCGAACACCATGGGGTTGTCGGTTGCCGCGTTCGCCTCGATGCTGAACGTGGCGCGCGCGTAGGCGAGCGCGTCGCGGCCGGCGCCGTGGACCTGCGGCGCACAACGCATCGAGTACGCGTCCTGCACCCGTCCGCAGTTCTCATGCGAGTGGTTGATCGCGCTGTCCTGAAGCAGGCGGAAGAGATTGTCGGCGGACGTGAGCTGTCCCTGGTACGGACGAGGCTCGTGAACACGTGGCTCGAACGGATGATACGAGCCGCGCAGGCCGTCGATCGACAGCGCGGCCGCGATGTCCGCTGCGCGAGCCAGGCGTTCCGCGCCGAGCAGCGCGAGCGCGCCGACCGCAGCAGAGGCTTGTGTGCCGTTGATGAGCGCCAGGCCTTCTTTCGGTTCGAGAATGACGGGCTGCAGTTCCGCGCGCGCAAGCGCTGTACGCCCGTCGAGCACCTGCGGATCATCGCCAACCCTCGCGTAGCCCTCGCCAATCAGCACGAGCGCCAGGTGGGCCAGCGGCGCCAGGTCGCCACTTGCGCCGACCGAGCCGCGGCTCGGCACGACCGGATGCACGCGCCGGTTGATCAGATCGATCAGCCGCTCGAGCGTCACACGCCGCACGCCGGAGTAGCCCTTCGCGAGCACGTTTGCGCGGAGCACCATCATCGCGCGCACCGTCCGAGCCGGCAGGGGCGCGTCAACGCCGGCGGCATGGCTGCGCAGCAGGTTGCGCTGGAGATCGGTGAGCGCCTCCTTTGCGATCTTCACCTCGGCAAGCGATCCGAATCCTGTGTTGATACCGTAGATCGCGGTGTCACCCGTGCTGTGACGATCGACCACCGCGCGCGCGGCGTCCACCGCGTCCGCCGCCGCCGGCGCAAGCGCGACCTGTTCCCGTTCGTCGGCCACCGACTCGAGCTGCGCGAGCGTCAGGGAGTGTCCGTCGAGAAGAATCATCGATTCGCCTGTAGAATACTGCGGGACTTCTGACATATGAACATCGCTGTACTGGGTGCGCAGTGGGGAGACGAGGGCAAGGGAAAGATCGTCGACCTGCTGACGCCGAACTTTTCGATCGTGGCGCGGTATCAGGGCGGCCACAACGCCGGCCACACGGTGTACGCGAACGGGCGCAAGTTCGTGCTGCGGCTCCTGCCGTCGGGCATTCTCCACGCCGGCATGACCTGCGTCATCGGGAACGGCGTCGTGGTCGATCCGCAGGCGCTCTTTGCCGAGATTGACGAGCTGAAGAACGCCGGCATCTCGATTGGCGACAGGCTCGTCATCAGCGACAAGGCGCATCTCATCCTGCCGTACCATCGCGAGCTCGACCTGCTCAGCGAAGCCAGGCGCGGCGAGCGGAAGATCGGGACGACCTCACGCGGCATCGGGCCTGCGTACGAAGACAAGATCGCGCGGCGCGGCGTGCGCGTCGGCGACCTGGCGAACCCCGCGCTCCTGGCCGAGGCGATCCGCCATAACGTCGACGCGCGCAACCGGATCATTGCCGAGTCGAAGATGGATGCCGAGCAGCTGCTCGCGGATCTTGCGGCGTCCTGGACGCGCATGGCTCCCTGGGTGACCGACGTGTCGCTGTTCCTCGCGCGCGCCCGCGCCGCGAAGCGATCCATCATGTTCGAGGGAGCGCAGGGGACGCTGCTCGATATCGATCACGGCACCTATCCATACGTCACGTCTTCGAATGCGACGACCGGCGGCGTGTGCACCGGTCTCGGCGTTCCGCCACGCGCCATCGACGGCGTCATCGGCGTGGCGAAGGCTTACACGACGCGGGTGGGCGAAGGGCCGCTGCCGACCGAGCTGACGGGAGAGGTTGGCAACCGGCTGCGCGAATCGGGGCAGGAGTTCGGCGCCGTCACCGGCCGGCCGCGGCGCTGCGGGTGGTACGACGCCGTCGCCGTGCGATACGCGGTTCGCGTGAACGGGCTGGACGCGCTGGCGCTGACGAAGCTCGACGTGCTCGACGGGATGCGCGAGCTGCAGATCTGCACGGCGTATCGCTGCCATGGAGCCACGTTGACGGAGTTCCCCGGCGACATCGCGCAACTGGCCGCGTGCGAGCCCGTGTACGAGTCCGTGCCCGGCTGGACGTCGCCGACCGCGAGAGTCCGGACATTTGGGGATCTCCCGAGGGAAGCGCAGCGCTATATCGCCCGTCTCGAAGAGTTGACGGGCGTCCCCGCCGCCATTGTTTCGACCGGGTCGGCCCGCGAGGACACGATCATCCGTGAGGATTCGGTCGCGTCTCGCTGGGGATTGGAACTGATAACGGCCTAGGGCGATGTGCGAGGCGCGAGGTACGATGGCGAGGCCGGGTCCGGGCGACCAGGCCGGGGCGGCCCTCAGAACCGCGATGGCCCACCGTTGATCGCGCATCGCGCCTCGCGCCTCGCGATTACGATTTATGGCGTTCGCAGAAACTCTCCAGCGCGGCCGAATCCCCGTCTGTGAACTCCACGCCCGCACGATACTGCGGTCCTGTCGCGGGCTCCCGGGGCAGTTCGAACTTTGCCCAGGCGATCGCGCCGCGGAAGCGCATCACGAACTCGTCGGAGGGCAGGCTGATGCGAACCTTCTGGTTCGGCCGCAGCACCGTCGAGGAGACGACCTGCGCGCCGACGACCGACAGGTCGACAACCGTGGCGGGATTCCCATCGAGCTGGATTTCCACGCCGGAGCGGACCCGCGTACGGGCGGCGCGGCGCGTGCCGTGCCAGTCGAGCGGACGCGGCGTCTCTTCGGTCGCGACGGGCGCCTGGGACGCCTGCTTCGCCGAGGAACCCGTGTGCGCCACGGGCGCGGCTTCCACCAGCGAGGGCTTGACCACCTGACGACTGTAGTCGCCGGTATGTGACATGACGCGCACTTCGCAGACCGAGAGCTGGGGATCGCTCTTGATGCGGTTGATGAGTGCCGCACCGCGCGGGGTTGCGGCGAAGAGCCGTTCGAGGACGATCAGCCGCGGGCGATGCTCGATGATCGCCTGCAGCGCCTGGATCGGTTCAGTGTCGGCGAACGTGAGAAGATCGCCCTCGACCTCGACGCGCTGCTGAAGCGCGGGCATGAGATTCTGTGCAGCTATGATCAACCCCGCCGTGGGCATCCGGGTCAGTCTAGCATGAGCTTCGACGCTGACGTCATCGTCGCGGGCGCGGGTCCGTCCGGCGCGACCGCCGCGCGGCGCCTCGCGCGCGCGGGACTGCGCGTGCTGATCGTGGAGCGCTTCGCGATGCCGCGGCAGAAACCGTGTGGCGGCGGGATCAGCACTCGCGTGTTCCGGCGGTTTCCATATCTGCAGGGCGCGCTCGCAGCGATCCCGCATCTTCCCGTTTCGAGTCTGTATCTCGAGGGACCGTCCGGCGACGTGTTTCGCATGCGATCGAGTGGGCCCGCGGTCGTCCTCATTCGACGCATCGAGTTCGACCACCTCCTCACCACACTCGCGGTCCAGGCTGGCGCGGAGCTCGTCGCGCCCGCGGCAGTGGCGCAGGCGGAACAGGACGAGGAGGGTGTGACGCTGAAGCTGCGCGATGGACGCCGTCTCCGCGCGCCCATCGTGATCGCGGCCGACGGGGTGAACAGCGTCATCGCGCGCCGGGTCGGCATGAACACGGGATGGCCGGCCGCGCACCTCGCGCTCGACATGATGGAGGAGACACCTGTCGGTCAGCTGCAGACCTGCGAGCCTGAGACACTGTCGGTGTTCTACGGATATGGCGGGGCGCACGGCTACGCGTACGTCTTTCCGAAGCGCGATCACGTCAACGTCGGCATCGGGTACCTGTTGCCGTACTTCCGCGAGCAGGTGGACGAGGCCCCTTACATATTGCAGCAGCGATTCGTATCGGCGCTGCGCGCGCGGGGATTGATGGACGGAGAGTCGCGGCGCGAGCACTTCACGCCGTTTCTCATTCCGATCGGCGGCCCGCTGCGGCACACCGCCCGGGGCCGCGTGCTGTTGACCGGCGACGCTGGGGGATTCGTCAACGGCTTCTCTGCCGAAGGAATCTATTACGCAATGGTCACCGGCGACCTGGCGGCCGGCGCGGTCCTGGCCTCGCGTACGCGCGACGGTGTCGTGTCCCGGCGTGCGTGTCGAACGTACGTCCGCGCATGGAAACGGGAAATCGGCGGCGAGCTGCGTGATTCGGTCCTTGTCCAGCGATATCTGTTCCACAGTGCGCCGCGCATGGACAGGGTGGTCCGTGGTGCGAACGCGCGGCCCGAATTTCCGCGGCTGCTCGTCGATTACGCGAGCGGCCGCCTGTCCTACCGCGCGGCGCGTCGTCGGCTCCTCTGGCATTTTCCGCGACTGCTCCCGCGGTTGACGTGGGTTGCGCTCGCCGGCATGCGCCGCGGGCAATCGTCGGGCGCCGCGGCCGATTCATCCATGCAGCATGGCTGATTTGCGTACGCCCGCGCTCCAGGCATGGCAGCGCGCCAACATCGTGGCCGCGGCCAACTGCATGCGCGAGCAGATCGCCAGGACTCCAGGCGACGCGAAGCTGGTGGCGGCGTATGAAGGGCTGCTGGACCTGCTCGATCCTTCGCGCGTGGTCGCGCGGCGGCAGCGCGAGCAGGCGAGTGCTGCGCGTCAGGCCGCCGCCGCTCTCAAGGCCGAAAGGCGGCGGATCGAACGCCGCAACGCCGACCGGCGCGCGATGACCCTTGGCCCGCCCGGGGCAGAGCGGCGCACGGGCACCGACCGGCGCAGCGGCAGAGATCGGCGCGGCCGTTGATGACGCGCGCGGTCCTCTTCGATCTCGACGACACGCTGTTCGATCATCACCGCTCCGCGCGCGCCGCGCTCGCTGACGTGCATGCCGTCTTTGCCAGCAGCGTCGCGTTCGATGACTTCGAGCGTCACCACATGCAGTACCTGGAAGAGATGCACGTCGAGGTGCTCGCCGGCCGCGTTCGCCTGGACGACGCCCGACGGGAACGGTTCAGACGGGTCTTCGCGGCGCTTGGCCTCTCGATCGACGAGGACACGATTGATGCCGTCGCGTCCGCCTACCGCGATGGCTACACGGTGGCGCGCCGCGCGACCGAGGGAGCTGTTGAATTGCTTGCGGAGATCAGGCGTTACGCGCGCGTGGGAGTGGTCACGAACAACCTGCTCGAGGAGCAGCAGAACAAATTGCAGTACTGCGGACTCGCTTCGTTTGTCGACGCGCTCGTCGCCTCAGAGGACGTCGGGGTCTCGAAGCCGGATCCAGCGATCTTCCGAATCGCGCTCGAACGGCTCGGCGCGCCGGAGGACGCGGTGATGGTTGGCGACTCGTGGCACGCGGATATTGCCGGCGCGCACGCGGCTGGCATTCGCGCCGTGTGGTTCAACCCTCAGCGCCTGCCGAGACCGTTGCCACACTTAGAGGTCGATGAGATTTACGCGCTGATGCCGGCCGCAGAAGTGGCGTCGCGAATACTGCGTGCGGCTGACGGTGGAGAACTTCACTTCTAGCGCGCCTCTTTAGAGGCGCCGCAGGAGAGGCGCAAGCCTGTTCAAGTGTAGCGCGCCTCTTTAGAGGCGCCACCCGGCAGGCCCGTCTTCCGCGCCGGTCTGCAGACCCGGCATAGCGAACGAGACGTCCGTCAGTTGGACGAAATCGCGCGTTCCAGCTCGCTCGCGGTAATCCGGAAATGTGACGCGTTCCAGATGACTTTCCCGTCGCGCAGGAGCAACGCCTGCGGTGTCTCGTGACGCACGCCAAGGCGCTGAGCCGCAGCATCCGACACAGGACGGTGCGTCTGTACCGTGATGATCTTGTAAGAGGTGTGCTCGGGAGCGGTTTCGATGTGCGCGTGGAGCTCTTCGAGCGCCTCGCAGCTCACGCCACAAAAACGGCTGTGTTTGAAGAGCAACACGGGACGCTCGCGCGATTCGGCGATCGCGGCGTCGAGGTCGGCGACGTCGGCCAAGTGGGTCAGTCGTGACATTGTCGGGATAAGAGATTGTAGCAACGGACCCCCCGTTCCGTCGAGCGCGACCGTGCATGAATGCGATGATGAGTTCCATTGCCCGACCGAACCGATCAGCCAGGTGCCTGATGGGATCGCGTGTGGAAGCCAGCCGCCGCGAGATGGCGATGGATATCAGCAACCGCGTTGATCACCTCGACCGGCAATGCCACGGGAGTATGGGTCGCCAGGCGATCGACGTTGTACATGCGGAAGCGGATGCCCTCGAGGTGAAACGCGGCAATCGCGCGCGCGAGGCTCTCGGCTTCCTGCATCATCAGCGTGAGGTGGTCGTGCCGCGGCAGCGTGCGGACGATGTCGATCAGATCGTTGACGCGGCGTTCTGCGGCGAGTCGGTGTTCCGTAGTCATAGCGACCATAATTGTAGGATGAGGCGCGCCGACCTCGACAACCCCTCACGTCCGCTCGTGTGCGTCGACCTCAATGGCGTGCTCGACGCGTATACGGGGTGGAAGGACCCGGATCACTGGGACCCTCCTCGCGCCGGTGCACGGGCATTTCTCGAAGCCCTCCACGCGCACGGGTTCGACGTTGTCGTGTTCACGACGCGGCATCCCACCGGCGTGCGGCGCTGGCTGCGTGAGCATCATCTTCACGATCTCGTGCGCGCCGTGTCGCGGCGGAAACCGCCGCCGCACGTGTTCATCGACGATCGCGCGATCTGCTTCCAGGGAGACTTCGACCAGGCATTGAAACAGGTGATCGGTTTCAAGGCACACTGGGAGCCGTGAGCGCGCGAATATAGCGATCGCGCGCGTGCGCAAAGCGCGCGGCCTCGTCGGTGCGGGCAAGCGTCTCGGCGGCGACGGCGGCATAACCAGCGCGGAATGCCGCGTACGCAACCTTGTAGAAGGGCAGCGCTTGCACTGCGACACGATCGCCGGAGACCCGCTCGTACTCCACGAGCAGTGCCGCGGACGCCCTGTCGTCGACCTGCAGTTCCACGATTGTGCCTGCCAGATCCCAGGCGGGACTCTGCGGCCCAGGAAAGAAATGATCGCGATGGTGATCGAGGGCATC